>Ga0082212_10001283_pt1 | contig 37102 bp, 35 predicted proteins | sample TergutNt197P3_FD_71548 | JGI IMG/M metagenome (GOLD analysis project Ga0082212, IMG submission 71548) | Neocapritermes taracua P3 segment gut microbial communities from Petit-Saut dam, French Guiana - Nt197 P3 | ecosystem: Host-associated > Arthropoda: Insects > Digestive system > Gut ...
GACGTCCAGTCGCCCGCACAAGCTCTTCCCAGAAGCAGCCCACCCGCGAGCCAATAAAAGCACATCCGTATGCCGCACGCGAAGTCCCGTTCGACGGTGATTCGTTCAAACACGTCCGTAAACAAATTGACAAGCTTACTAAAGCTAATCCACGCCGCGACTCCAAGCCCGCTCGCGTAGACGACGCACCACCAGCCCGGCCCGCTCCCGATGTTTGCCCCCGCATATATCATGGTCAGCGCAATAAATCCGCCCGCGACCGCGATCATAGCCGCGCTGTTATTGAGGTTTATGGCGTCGTCGCGCCATGACAGGTCAAAGAAAAAGAACATCAGCATTAAACCAATATAGATCCACGCAAAACCCAGAACTGTGTAGAAAGCAATATAAAAAGGGCTGTCCATAACGTCGAAAGACGCCCAATTATTGAGGGTGTGAAAAATTATAATAAATGAAGCCATTGGCAATAAACCCAACACGGGCTTGCCCAAATGATTGCTTCCCGGCTGCCGGGTTACGAACAAAAGTACATACCAACTAACAAGAAATTTAATCAAAAGAATATCGATAACTATGAGCGTAAAAAACTCACAAAGAAAATCCAAATCGCCAATTCCACTTTCTCTAATGGAAAGAGTAAATAGCAGTAAAAATAGAAAAATTAGTAGAATAGGTTCCTTTCCAATAGAAGCCCTTTTATAAGAATCATAGGCTGACAGAATAATTGCTAACATAAAAACAAAAACAAAAACCCCCGCAGCCATCTCAGCCCCTGTCTCAGATTCTACTATGTGCAAAGCCATATTCTCAACAAATTTACCCGAACCCATAGCCATATCTTCCCTCAGAATCTTCGCCGCTGCTTTGCGCGGGTATTTTCCCGCCGAATCCGCCGACCGCGTTCCTTGTCAGCCCAAAAATCACTTTGAAACGGTAAAGCATGCTCTTGAATCGCGAAGGTTTCTCCACAATCAAATCCACAATGTCCTCTCCAGCGCAACGCATGATTTTCATTTTCTGCTTCTGATAGCGGTACAAAATATGAAGCAAATCGTCCTGCACTTTATTAGTTCTTACAATAACTTTACTGATCCTTCGCCCTGACAAAAATGAAGCGGATGGCATATCCTGCGGAAAAATGCACCAGCGGTTATCGTACCAGCCGGGTATTTTCTCGTCTGAAATCATCCTGTTTGAGTCCAGCATGAACACGGGCGGCGAGTCGTTGAGTATTCTCAATTTTTCCAGAACGTAGACGCCTTTATACAATGCGTCGGCGACATCTCCCACGTTAACAAGCATCGAAGACTTTTCATTGTTCACTCCGTTATAGAGCGGGACGGGCCGGAGGCCAAATCTTGCCAGTGCAAGGCTTTCCTCGACGCCGGTTTTGCCCGGTAAATCAATTATGATAATTGTATCGCGTTGCGCCCTAGTGAGCCAGTTTATTTCCGGTAAAACTAAAGGAGAGTTATCCTTCCATGATGTAAAATTCGCAAATAGCACCGGCTTTGCCCATTCCGTCCATAAGGAGTCATCAGGCGCCCAAATCTTGTAGGTGGTCAAACTGTCCTTTGGCGTTTGATTGTTGTTGACGGTAACGCTGTCTCGAGGCGTGAATTGAGCGTTATTGAGAGAGGATAGCGCTTCAGCGCTATGGACAATTTTCCTCAAGTAATCCGCAGCGCCGCACTTTGGACAAACTGTCAGGTTATCCGGCATAATTTCTCTGCAATTTAGGCATTTCAACTTATCGGATCCAGTACTATCTTGTGTCATTCTCGCGAAATACCTCCTGTTAATTTTACGATTATTATTCAACGAATAAGTCTATATATTGCGAGAAGGCAAAAATCCGTTTCCGCGTTCGTTTGGTCATTTCTTTCAGTATATCCGCTTCGCAAAATGCTTTTATCAACGCATTCGCGCTTGGAGCGCTCATCGAAAGCAACTCTTCTGCGTCGGATACCCTGATTATCGGATGTCTGAAAAGCTCGTCAAGAAGATTTTTTGCAACGCCGGAGCGTTTTCCCATCATGTAAATTCTTTTTTCCGCTTGGGCTCGAAGTTCTAATATTTTATTGAAAACACGACAGCCCTTAATTGCCGTTTCCTCTATCCCCGAAAGGAAAAACTTGACCCAATGCAATAGATCATTTGATTCGCGGACTCTCGTTAGCGCGTCATAATAGCTTCCGCGGTTACGTTCAAAGTAATCGGACAGGTAGAGCGACGGTCTCGTTAAAATCCCGTTATCAATCAAATATAGAGGAATAAGCAAACGTCCTATTCGCCCGTTGCCATCCAAGAACGGATGTATGGTTTCAAACTGATAATGGCTTATCGCCGCCCGAATCAGGTGCGGAGTGGATATATTGCCGTTATGCCAGAAACTCTCCAAATCCCCCATTAATTCCGGGACATTGTCCGGATGAGGAGGAATAAAAGCGGCATCAGTTAAATTCGACCCCCCAATCCAATTTTGGCTTATCCTGAACTCGCCCGGCGCCTTTCTTTCTCCTCTTACCCCCTGCATTAACAATGAGTGAGTTTCCTTGATCAAACGGTTCGAAAGCGGTAATTTGTCCAATGTAACAATTGCCTTGTTTATCGCGCTTATATAATTGCGCACTTCTCTCCAGTCGTTCCTTTTTTCCGGCTGGATTTGCTCAAGAGGCAATAACACTTCATCCATCCCGGTTTGGGTTCCTTCGATACGGCTTGAGGTTTGCGCCTCCTTCGCGACGTGCATTTCTATAAACAAGTCAACATCCGGTACAATCAACGAAAAGGCATTCAGCTCTCCAAGCCTTCTCGAAGCTCTTTCCAAGAGAGCGGACACGCCCGGGTCGTCCCAGCTCCATTCTTCGTTAATAGCAACCGGCTCAAAGCTCTTATATTGATATCTCTGTATCCGATGCCCTGCTTTAAACAACTCTATTTTCATATGAGTACCCTTATTATTATCATCAACTTTAACTTAATATGTGATTAAGTTAAGGAAAATGCATTTAGTTTAACTTAGCTTTTTATTAAGTTAAGGATAACGCATTTAATTTAATTAAGCAATAGTTTCACAGAAACATAAACTTTAACTTAATATGCAGCTAAGTTAGAGAAAATGCATTTAATTTAACTTAACTTAACTTAACTTTTGATTAAGTTAAGGATAACGCATTTAATTTAATTTAATTTAATTAAGCAATTGTTTCACAAAAACATAGCCATGTAGACGGGGATATGAGTAATGTTGTCTTTTAGCATGACGTCTTTTGTGTATACGATATAAGATTCCCCGATGTTTTTTGAAAACTTCGCATTGAACTTGTCAAGCGAAGAATGGTATCTGTATGACGCGGATTTGACTTCGACCGGAGAAACCTTATTCTTTCTGATGATCAGAAAGTCTATTTCAATATTATTCTGTCGATTTCCGGCATCGACACGCGAATAGAAGTACAGCCGATGCCCCGAAGTTCGCAACGCTTGCGCAACGGCATTTTCCAAGATCATCCCTTCATTTATATGAAGCTTGTCAAACAAAATCGCGCGGTACAATTCGTTGTCAAGATGCTCGTTGTCGCAAAACGTATGAGTAACCAAAAGACCGGTATCCGCCATGTATAGTTTCTGCGTAGCGCGATCACTGCTTAGCGCCAGCCCGACATTGGGATCGGTGGAATTGAAACAATGGTTGATGATCATTGCATCAACGAGCCACAAAAACGCATCGCCATATTCGCGTTGTCGCGCGGTTTTATCTATGGACGAGAGTTTGAACTTTTTTTCAGCTTTGGTCAATTGTCCGGGAATAGCGTCAAAGATATCCACAACTCTTTTTTCGTACCCTGTTGCATACTTTGCGGAATCGCTTCTATATAACGCTAAAATGCGTTTTTTCTCCTTGTCCGCTGCCTCAAAATCCCGAGTTTCAATATACGCCAGCACAGCTTGCGGCATGCCGCCGATGAGCAGATATTGGCGGTATGCATCCATCGCTCTGCGATGCACGGCAGCTCCCACAGGCGCTTTTTTATTAAAACATTCTAGAAGGAAAGCAGCCATAGCTTCATCACTCATTGCCCAGAGAAACTCTTCAAAATCCAACGGATGCATCTCAAGGCGATCTTCCTCGGAGGGAATAAGTATATCCTTGATATTCTGTTTGATTGACAGAAGCGACCCCGTCTCAATGTAGTCGTATCTGCCATCCGCGACAAGGGATTTCAAGCGTTGCCGCGCCAATGGAAACAACTGAACTTCGTCAAAGACTATAAGACTATCGCGCACATAAAGCGGCTTACTGTAGTAAACTGAAAGCCGTGAGAAAAAAAGATCCAAGTCTTCACCTTGGTTTTCAATCAGATCTTTTATCTCTTTTGCAACAACGGAAAAGTCAATAAGAATAACGCTTTTGTATTCGTTATTCCCAAACTGTCCGCATATATGTGTTTTGCCGACGCGGTGCGCGCCTTCAATGAGCAGCGCGGTCTTTCCGCAACTCTCGTTTTTCCATTTAAGCAGTTTTTGATAGGTTTTTCTTTTCAGCTCCATGCCGCGCCTCCATGCTTCAATAATAGCAGTCTATGCACGAAACTGCAACCTGAATATCGTATTATATACACGATACTGCAAGCTGCAATACTGAAAACATACACGAAACTGCAAGCTGAGTAAAAGACAATGTTCAATGTTCAATGCACAATGCACAATGCACAATGAAAGACAAAAGCTCATGAACTAAAGTTCACCACGACAAATGAAATTTTGATATTTCATGGTAAAACTCGCAACACTGTTGCGAGAATTGACCTTTAGCAATCGCATGGCTTTTGGTAGTTGCCTTTGCTTTGTATTTCATTGTACATTGAACATCGAACATTGTGCGTTGTCTTTCTAAATTCTTTCCTCAATCCATTTTTTTATGTCTTCCGCTATCTCGCGCACCTCAAGCGGAGCGCGAAACTCAATTCCGAGATAATTTTTTATACCTGCTACGAGCGGCGAAAGCACGTCGCGCGACGGTGAGTTTTCTATCAGTTCAACTAATTCCTGAGCTCTATCACGCGAGCTGGCTGCTATATCCATGCAAAGACTGCTTATTCTATCAAAATGTCTTAAGACATAAGAAGAATATTTAATCCCTCTATTTATAAATTCGATGGCTTTATCGTAAATCTTCATGCTTTTATAACAAAAAGCATTATTATATATGGATATAAAAGTATCCGGGTGTTCTTCTCCAAGAATATTTTCCCTAATCTTCAAAGCCTTACCATAATATTCAAGCGCTTTTGTGTAGTTTTCCTCAGTTAAATAGACCCCTGCAATGTTATTGTATATTGCCGCATTATTTGGATGTTCTTCTCCAAAGGTTTTTTCATTTATATTCAAAGCTTTATCAAAATATTCAAGCGCTTTTGCGTAGTCTCCCTTTCTTAAGTAGACTCCTGCAATGTTATTGTACTCAATCGCATTATCTGGATGTCCTTCTCCAAGAACTTTTTCTCTTATCATTAAAGCCTTACCGTGATATTCTATCGCTTTTTCGTACTCTCCTTGTTTCCTGAAAACAATAGCAAGATTGTCATATATCGACGCAATATTAGGGTTTTCATCTCCAAGAGTTTTTTCATAAATTCCTAAAGCTTTGCTGTATAGTTCAAGCGCTTTCTCGTACTTTCCTTGATCAAAATAAACAAGTGCAATGTTATTGTACGCCTCTGCAGTATTAGGATGTTCTTCGCCAAGAATTCTTTCTTTTATTATTAAAGCCTTGTTATTATACTCAATCGCTTTTTCGTACTTTCCTAGATCAGCATAAACTATTGCAATGTTGTTGTATATCATCGCAGTATCAAGATGTACTACTCCAGAAGTCCTTTCAGCGATTTCCAAAGCTTTGCTGTTATATTCAAGCGCTTTTGCGTAATCTCTTTGAATAGTATAAGCATTTGCAAGACCAGAATATGTAGCTGCAATATTGGGGTGTTCTTCTCCAATAAGTTTTTCACAAATATGCAAAGCTTTATCGTAATGTTCATGCGCTTTTTCATAGTTACTGATCTTATTGTACAAAACGCCGATGTTGAAATACGAGCGAGCGGTCTCCATATGTTCCTCTCCTAGGACTGCAATACTTCTATCGAGAGTTGCAAGAGCTTTTTCCAAGGACTCTTGTGTTATTGTCCTATTTTCAAAAAGCTCAGAGACTTCTTCGTTCATTTTTCGGATATCAGCGGAATTTTCGCCTATGTCACGAATATCCAAAGCATCGAAAGGTCGAAAGATGCTTATTAACATCTGATGATTTTTAATATCAATTGCATCGGATTTTTCTGAATCAAAATTCTTCAGTTCTTCTTCCAAAATCTCTTTCCCGAAAACCTGCGCGAGAAATTCCACAATGGGTTTAACCCAAATAGAATATTTTCCGCCGACGCGCATCAGGTAGTATATATTGTAGAGCCTTTCGGTGAGCTGATACTGCTTGGCGCGTTTCGTTTTTTTGTCCGGGAGAAATTCCTCGACCGCTCCGCGATTTACCAGCCTGTTGATGAGCGAGCTCGTCTCGGTCTGTTCCATCCGTGCCTCTCTTGCGACTTCGGAGGACGATGAAGCCGTCCATAAACGCGCAAGCGTGGCAAATACTTTGCGCTCCTTTGGCGGCAGGGTTTCCATATGTCCCTTGAAATACTCGGTGTGATCGTCTATCAGCGCTTCAAGGTTGCGCATGAGCTGCATGAAAGAAAGCTCCTTGCCGAACCACGCAATTACGCTTAATAACCTTGGCTGTCCGCCGGTCAGGATTTGCAGCGCGCGCGCCTGAACGTCGCTGATATTGTTTCCCGTGACTTTTTCCCATAATATTTTGCAGTCGCTTTGAGGCATACGGTCAAGCGTCACGATTTTGAAAAACTCATAAAACGGCTGTTTATAATTTTCAATCTGATCAAATCGCGCGGTGGCGCTCCCGAGCAGCATTATCCGGCGTTCCGTCTGGAGAACTCCTCTGAGTTTCCACGCGTCTTTTTCCGGCACTACCGAAAGCATGTCCTGCATATTCTCGCACAACAGAAGAATTCTTTTATTCTGAACGTCCGCAAAATCCAATAGGCGGGATAGTCCGATATCTTCGCTGTATGGGTCGCGGCTGCCTCTGGACTTTAGCTCGTCATATCCCGGCGCCTCCGGTTCAAGGTAATACAAGGACTGCATCCAGAGGTCATCAAGGTTCAGTATCTCGTAGTTTTCTTCCGAGAACAATAAGGGATGCCATTTGGACGAAAGCTCACCGTCCCTTTTAATCTCAGCGGCAACTCGCCGCAGAAGCGTTGTCTTGCCGCTGCCGCGAATTCCAATCAATAAAAGATGCTGGTTTATATCTCCGGTATTTCCCCTTATACAACTCATCAGAATTTCTAATTCGCTCTCGCGTACGCAAAAACTATCCAATAGATCTTCTTCGCTTAGAAATGAGGGGTTGTACTTGAAAGGGCGTTTAATTTCCATATCTCTTCGCCCACCAGTCGCGAAGTAGTTTTGAGAGAAAACGACAACCTGCGTCAGTTTCTTCAATGTAACCATCATGTTCAAGAACGTCAATGACATTCCTGAAGGATTCTTCGTTTATCTTATTTCCAAATTCCTTCTCATCTTTTATTTTCCTTAACTCCGCTTTTACAGTATCTCCGTCGTTTTGAGCAATCATATTTAAAACTTTACGCGCTAATTTGTATTCCAGTTTGGATAAGCTTTTTTCAAGCCTTTCTTCCATGTGGCTCAGCGTTGGTCCTATGCTACGAATCAGGTACTTGGAATAAATTTCCGGCAGATCGTCAATGCTGCATGAAAAACTCTTATTAATAGTCAAGAAGTCATGTACGGAACTAAAGAACACTTGAACATAATATGGGGAGCACCAGCCTATCATTTCAGTCATTCGCTCCGCTGTTTCAGGTGAAATTTCAATTGCATTTTCAGTCCCGCGCGCCAGAGCTAAAATGCATTCTTTGGCTGTTTCAGGTCGCCATGCATCCAGTTGAAAGTTTTCAAGATAATTTACATGAGTACTAAGTTTTAGTCGTTTCAGCAAAGGGTGAAGCCCTATTGAGCTTGCTATAACGAAAGAGATTTTTTTGTGGTATTCTTGATGAATGGAGCGAAGCCACTCCAAGAAATGTTCATTTTCAGGCTGGTTATCCTGCATGTTTTGAATCATAATGGCTAATTCGTCCAAGAATATTACAATTCTTTTCCCATCGGGGCATGAATCGTACAGCGCTTTGAAAAAGTTTTTTCCTTGTCTGTCCCATTGTTCCGAATTTATTATGCTCTTTAACGCTTCCTGCCAAGACAGTTTTTCTGAACTAATAATGTTCTTAATTAGTGCTACTACAGAATCTTTTACATTTGCACGTTCATACATGTCCATAGCTAATTTATATATCCAATCCGCAGGAAAAGAACCTTCAAGGGTATAGAAAAAACATATATGCCCGCTACCTTCCAAAACTTTTTCTGCCCGTTGCATAAGTGATGTTTTACCGATGCGCCTTGGGGCGGAAATGTAAACGCTATTTCCCCGAGTCACTTTTTCTATTAATAATCTTAATTCTGCTTTACGCCCAAAAAATTCATCATCTCCAACCGCAGGAGTTCCGGGTTTGCTTTTAAGCTTGATATTCATATCTGTCATTTCTTGGCCTCATTTCTAATTTGTATTTAACATATCTGTATAAAACAATATTGTTTTATACAGATATGTTTTAAACAATATTGTTTAATGTTACTCAATATTAGAAAAAAGTCAAGGGTTTGAATTATGGATGTTTGGAAAACGTAAAAGGTTTAGCGCGTAGGGGCGTTGCGTGCAACGCCCGCGCTGATAAATCATTACAAAAGTTGGATAAAACACATACAAATCTTATGGCAATATCGCGAAGACTCGCGCGGGGAAGCCTGAGCCGAAAGCTGGTTTTGGGAAAGTCGCTATCACAAGGGCGCCGCTTTCCGGGACTTTGTCCAGATTCGTTAGAAGCTCTATCTGGTATTTATCCTGCGCTAGGATATAGGTTTCGGCTGAATAGTCGCCTTTGCTGGTCAAGATTCCCGGATCGGTGTCCGTCGGTTCATGACCCGAGGCTGTAATTTTGCGCTCCTCATAAAGGTACTTTAGCGCTTCCATTCCCCATCCCGGGTAATGCGCCGTTCCGTTCGCATCGGCATTTCGCATGGCGGCAGGGTCGGGCCAGCGTTTTGACCAATCGGTGCGCATTGCTACAAATGATCCTTCCGGGATAGCTCCATGTTTGCTCTCCCACGCTTTTACATCCTCAAGGGTCAAAGCATAATCGGGATTTGAAGCGACTTTTACGCTGACATCAATGACAACGAGAGGAAGAAACATTTCCTTTACGTCTATTTGATCAATTGTGCGCAGTCCCTTTATGAAATGCGCGGGAGGGTCGCAGTGAGTCCCCCATTGCCCGACATGCGAGTAAATCTGAGCAAAGAACCCGCCGCCGAGGCTTCCGACTCCGCTATCATACCAGTATACGGTCTCGCGTTTTTCCTTTGGAAATCCGGGCCAATGCGGAATTTCCGTGTCAAACGTATGTGTCAGGTCGACAAATTCCTTTGTTTTGATAATGTCATATATTTCCATTAGAGACGGCGCTGCTAAAGCGGCTGAACATGCAAAAAATAAAGAACAAACAAATGCAAACGAAATAATTTTTAAAAGCCATACCTTACTTTTCTTTCCGTGCAGCATGTTTTTCATCCTTTCTTTGTTTCATGTGTAAATATATACGCTACAAAACCATATACATCTTTTTATTCAAGATTACTGAAGTTTATGTGACAATAACCATTCGGGTTTTTTACAAGATAATCCTGATGATACTCTTCCGCCTGATAAAAATTCTGCAGCGGCGCCAGCTCGGTCACTATCGGGGCGTCGTATTTCTTCTGTTCTTCTGCTATAACTTCCCTTATTTCCCCGAAATCTCCTTCATTTACGCAGTAAATACCCGTCCTGTACTGAGTTCCGGCGTCCCCTCCCTGCCTGTTCAGACTGGTTGGGTCTATTATCTTGAAAAAACGTTCTGTTAGCTCCTTGAGGCTTATTAGATCGGGAGAATATTTGACATGGACGGTTTCCGCGTGTCCTGTGTCATGATGGCAAACTTCCTCATACGTGGGATTTTCAGTGTTTCCGTTGGCGTAACCAACGGTGGTGTCATGCACCCCTGAAATGAGCGAGAAATACTTTTCCACTCCCCAAAAACATCCGCCCGCGAAGTATATATCCTTTAAATTTGACGACATGCCGATCCCTCGCTCTTCTTTCAATTTGCAGCAAAAGCTCAAAGAAAACTGGATTACTAGAAAAGATAAAAAGACACTGGATTGCTTCGCTGCGCTCGCAAAGACACTGAATTACTTCGCTGCGCTCGCAAAGACGTATCATGTAGTCTTGTCTTTGCGAGGAGCGAAGCGACGAAGCAATCCAGAAAAGTCATCAAAAGAGAAAAGACACTGGATTGCTTCGCTGCGTTCGCAAAGACACTGGATTGCTTCGCTACGCTCGCAAAGACACTGGATTGCTTCGCTGCGCTCGCAAAGACACTGGATTGCTTCTTGATCCCTATTCCCTTGTCTTTACTCCGTAAAAACAGTCTGCTCGTGAATCTCCGTCTGTAAAGCCTTTAGGGCCTTTTTTACTAAATGTCGGCGAATCTCCTTTTGCTCCTCGGGGCTCTTTGTCGGGTCTCCGAGCGGGTGAGGAATAGCTACCGCCGGTACTATCCTGTTAGCTCCGACCGTCAGCGATATGGGAACTATAGTGCAGACATGAACTACCGGGAGTTTACGCTCAATTTCCTTGACCATCGTTGCGCCGCAACGGGTGCAGGTTCCTCAGGTCGAGGTCAAAATGACCGCCGTCACTCCATCATTAACGAGTTTTTCAATTATCTCGGAAGCAAAACGCTTCGCGCTCGCAACGGCAGTTCCGTTCCCGACCGTGGCGTAATACTTGTTATGAAGCTTCTTGAACACGCCTTCCTTCTCCATTTCGCGAAGGACGTCAACCGGAAGGACGCAGTCAGCGTCGTTGTCCGCGTATGTGGCGTCGTATCCGCCGTGAGCGGTGCAGAATTTGCCCTTCACAAGGTCGTCAATGCCGGTGATGTCATATTCGCCATATTTGCTTGCGCTTGAGGCCTCGATGTGATCAGGGTTGCCCTGCGGACAAATCCCGCCCGACGTGACGAGCGCTATTACGGCGTTCTTCATGTCCTTTACGGGCGGCTGGGGAGGCACGCGGTCGAATACCGGCATTACGTACTCGGTCTCGAATGGCGCGCCGTTCATCTTCTTGACGAACATATCGACGCAACGCTCAGAAGCGAGTTTATCGTAGAACATATTTTTACGGATGCCTCGTTCTATGTAACCCTCACACTCGGGGCAACGGATTTCCTCTCCCTTAAGCAGCTTAAGAAGTAGCTTTACCATTGCCGGAACAGCTGTCTTCATTCCTGCCGCGCTGTCTGACGTCTCAATTATGAACGCATGTTTTTTGTACATATCGACGCCGGGGTTTTCAGGATACATGCCGCTTATAACAGGGATTCCAAGTTTTTTCGATACGGCCTCGCATACGGCGCCGCAAGCCGTGCCATAACGCCCGGCATTGAAAGCGGGGCCTGCCACTACCGCATCAGGGTTAAATTTCTTTATGAGCTCAAGCACCTCAGCCTGCGTACTCTCAAGGTTGGATGCAAAACAAGAATCTCCGCATATAACTGTGCCGACAATTTCAGCCTCCCCGCCAAAAGCAGCCTTAAAAGCAGTCCCCGGACCGACGATTCCTTCACGAGATTCGGGTTTGTGGTCGGCTTTTTCCTCTCCGCCGATACCGGCGTAGAACTGATTAATATAGTGAACTATACGATATGCCAAGCCCAATTCCCTCCTTAAATAGCGAATTTGCTGAACTGGTCACGGATTCCCTTGACTGCTGAAGCAAGTTTGTCAGTGTCAAGCACCATTTCCATCATGTTAATCTGATCGTCCCAAGCTACAGGATCGCATTCCTTTCGAATTACATCATCAAAAATGTGATAAACGGGGAGTCCCAACTGGACTCCGGCAAGAGGACCTGCATATGTGGGGTCGCCGTTGCTTACAGTCTCGGCATAAATCTCTGCGCCCTCGGCGTCAGAGGAGCCAAGAATTACAACAACATTTTCACCGCCAAATTTTTCAGCTGCATCCTTGATGCGTTGCTGATTCTGCAGATCCATTGCTCCCGCAGCAGTTCAGACGAAGCATTCGGTAACGGAAAACACCGTTTCCGCGCCGCTGTTCTTCAAGCAAGCTTCCATAGCCGGTCCCGGTACGCCGTCGCGCTCTCCTAAGAGAAGAAGTTTTTTTCCGGCTAATTTCTTGTCGCTCATCTTGAGTACACCTTCCTTTCTTGTTATATCGTATATGCTCCCAACTTGGTATACCCAAGCTCGCTCGTTGATCCTGTAATAGCCTGAAGTTCGACCGTAATGCCGCCATCGGCCGCAAGTGAACCGTTCCAGCCTCCCGCTATTACGTTCGCTTCTTCCACTACTCCTATAACTTTATTCATCGGAGGAAGGACTATTACTTCGTTCGCGTTGCCGGCTGTCACGCAAGCATCGCCCTCAGGGCATGAATCTGCAAGGGACTGGCTTGCGCCGTCCTGCCCTGCGTACTCGTCTGTGAGAAGGGCGGTCTTAATTCCAAGCTGCTCGGCCTTCCAGCAATTCATGATAAGGTCTGCGTCCGGATTACCGAATCCTTCCTCTGTTATTATCACGCCGTCAAGCCCCAGCATGTGCGCAAGGTTCACTGCATAACTCGAACTGCGTTTCTTGTCTGCAAGTGTGACGTTCTCATTTGTCGCGATTATTCCAACGAAGTTGAAATCGCGTCCATGGCGCTTGAACATCTCTTCTATGACAGGATTGTTCTGGTGAGAATAAGTGCTGTTCTTATCGCAAGCCGACACGCAGTTACCGGACACTATGGCGCCATCCATAACTTCAAGCGGCGAAATAAGCGTCGGGAGAATCTTCTTTACATCGACGCCGTAAAGGTATGTGTCATGAAGAAGCCCTTGCGTCTGAAGCATATAGATGTATCCGACTTTTGGAAGCCCCGGATGTCCCCACATGGCGTTCTTAATATCAGCATGATTGTATGCTACGATTTTGTCGGCTTTGACCGATTTGCAGCATCTCGCTAAATACGCTGCAGCCTTTAGGCCGGCTGTGCGGCAGGCTGTTTCATAATCGTGCTTATCCATTCCGTCCTTTGCCGGTTCGAGAAGCAACACGACGTTACAGGTCTCGGAAAACGGAGTATACGCCGCTCCGGGGCCGCTCATGTCTATGATGCCTTCCTGGAAGCGCACAATCTTTCCCGCTGTTACGACAGCAGCCCCTGAAAGTACAAGAGTTCTTCCGCTGCCGACCGTCTCAACATCGCTTACCAAGCCCGGGAAAACCTGACCTTTTCCGTGAATTTTCCAACGCGGCTCAACCACGTCTTTCACCGGAATGATGCGCACGCTCTCCCCTGGCATAGCTAAGTCGACATCAACCTTACCCAACAACTCATCCTCGGAAATAAGAGAAATGAGTTCCTGCTTGTTGACGTAAAGAACGCCGTCACGAACGGTAGTAGCTTCACCCCAAACAAGCCTTTTCACCATAATTTTATGGAGCTCAAGTTTCAAACCTTTCCCCCCTCTACTATTTTAGAAGCTCGTCTGTCTTTAACTTAATATTCTCAATCGTTGCATCCGGCCCGCTTAAGCGCGCTACCTCCGTCCCGCCCTTCCAGAACAGGAAAGTTGGAAGCCCCATTACCTTAAACGAAATAGCCACGCGCTTATTCTGCGAGGTATCGACCTTACAGAATTTAACCACGCCTTCATACTCAGGTTTTGAAGCCAATTCCATGAAACTTGGCATCAACGCCATACACGGCCCGCACGCAGGCCCCCAAAAATCAACCACCACCGGTATATCGCTTTCCCTCACTTCAACATCGCAATTCTCTTTCGTTAGTTCAATCATTTTGTACCTCCTTTCATGCACAAATATTTGATTACAATTACTACCTGGTTTAAATCAATCTATAACGGGAAAAACTCTCCCTCATAAGCTCGAAATCGACGAAAGCATAATCGCGGCGCAGAAGCTCCGGCAAATCTTCGGGTAAAATAAGCCTGTCGCAGCATGATTCGTAAACTTCAATAGCCTTTTCCATAAACGACAGAGACTCAAAGTCACATTTCTGCGCCTCGTTTTCCTTGGCAGCAAGTATTGTCCTGTAAGGCTGCTGATGCGGGCGCAAATTCCCGTAAAGAGGATGCGTTAAAAGCTTTGCTCCAAGATGCACGGAATCGCGGGCGCTTTTTAGAACATCAAGAGGTGTACCTCCAATAAACACAATTTTTAAACTATCGTTAATAACTTCATTTTGTATGACTGGATTATTTGTAAATAAAACATATGAACAAGACATCTTCAGCAAATCCCTCCGCATACGGGACGTTTTTGCTCTGTCGTGCCCCTGCTCGTAAAAAACGCGGAAAAGACGGGGTATTTCAGAGTTCTGTCAAACCACAATCCTTGGCGCCTGAGAGTTTCGGAATTTTTAAATATTCTTTGCCCCTTCGGCGGCGCTCTGCTGCATGCGCTCTCTCTTGCGGTCGTCAACCAGATTAAATATTATTCAATTGATTTCCATTACTGTATTAATTATCATGCACCTTTGAACATTAGTCAAGATTGCAATAAAATTATTCCGCACACGCGATTTTTACAGCTTCGATTATTTTCTGGTATCCTGTGCAGCGGCATAAATTCCCCGAAATAGCGTCGCGTATCTCGTCCTCATTTGGCTTTGGATTTTGAGACAGCAGGGCAAAAGCGCTCATCACCATGCCCGGAGTGCAATATCCGCACTGAACGGCGCCCGTGTCGACAAACGCCTGCTGAATTTTGTGCAGCCTTTTGCCGTCGGAAAGCCCTTCTATTGTCTTGACAACTCTGCCTTCGAGCTGAAACGCGGGAACGAGACACGCATTGACAGCCTTGCCATCCAACAGAACCGTGCAAGCCCCGCACTCGCCTTCCTCGCAACCCTCTTTTGTCCCCATTAGCCTTATATCGTCCCTTAAGATTCGAAGAAGGGTTTTATCCTCCGACACCAATATTTCGACAGGTTCCCCGTTGAGGGTAAATTTTAATTTCGTAAGTTGAACCAATCAATTCACCTCCTGTTATAGATTACAGATGTTGTGCAGATCTTTACGCATATTTGCGCGAGTCATTTCATCAGTAACTCTACGGCGCGTTTCAGTTCTTCAAGCGTCTCAATATCGCCGGTCTTTACCGCGTCCACGATGCAATGTTCAAGATGATCCTTTAAAATAACCTCGCATATTCCGTTTATCGCCGAGCGCACCGCTGCAAGTTGTATAAGCACCTCTGAACAGTCGCGCCCCTGTTCCACCATTCTGCGAACTGCGGTCAAATGTCCACTAACACGCGAGATACGGTTTAAAACGGATTTTGTATGCTTGTGCTTATGCGCGCGGTCATGCGTATGCAGCGTTTCGCCGTTGCCATGCGAATGAGGATGTTCGCAGTCGTTTTTAATCACTCTGAGATTTCTCCTTTGTAATTATTTCTTCCAACAATTTATAAAACATTTTTCCTGTAGTTTTCCTTCTGTATTCAGCCTCGGCGTGTAAATCCGAAATGGGGTCAATTGCATTCCGTATCAATTGTATAGCCTCTTCGCGCGATATTTCCAGAAATGTCTTTCCCGCAACAAAGGATTCCAGTTCATGTAATCTCAAAGGTATTGGGGCAACGGCGCCCGCGCACACGCAGCACGTTTCAAACACTCCATCTTTTGTTGCGGCAGCAATGGCCATATTCACCAAAGAGAGCGAGCTTCCAGCCCTCCTGCCAACTTTCATAAAACGCGACCTGACATTTGACGGAGGAGATTTTATGTAGACCGAAGTTATGAGTTCATCGCTCTTGACGCATGAAACGCGGGGAGAAATATAGAAATCGGTCACGCATACTTCACGCTCGCCAAGAGCGCTCTTGAGCCTTACCGCGGCGTCGAAAACACAAAGCGACACAGACAAATCCGCCGCGGGCGAGGCCGTCGCAAGGTTTCCTCCAATGGTCCCTCTATTGCGTACTTGCGGCGTACCCGTGGCAACGGAAGCCTGAACTAAGGCATCAAACTGCGGCGGAAAAATCGTTTTTGCTTTAACGATATCCGAGTAAGTAACTAATGCCCCAATTTCGACGCTGTCTTCTTTAATATCGATATTTTTTAATTCTGCAAGCAGTGACAGGTCAATTCCAACTGTCGCATTTATAATTCTGCTGTCTTTTTTATTATGCAACGCAGGCGCTATATCTGTGAATCCCGCTATTGGAAGCGCCCCTTCGTTGCATTTCAAAAATTCAAGCGCTTGAGTCAAAGTTTCAGGTCTAAGTATTTTCATTTTCATCTTTCCTCTCTTGAGAATGGAATTGTGTAAGCGCTTGGGAATGATGCCCTGCGTGAGACACTCAGCAGAACAACAATAGTCATTATATACGGAAGAGCCTGCAAAGCTTGAGGAGGGAAAGGGACTCCCATAGCCTGAAGCCTTACCTGAAGCGCGTTCGCCACTCCAAAAAGAAGCGCGGCGGCAAGCGCCCTGAAGGGTTCCCAACGTGAGAAAACAACGACTGCAATGGCAATAAACCCTCTGCCGCCCACCATTTGAGCCAAAAATGTGTTCATGAAGCCAATAGAAAGAAAAGCTCCGCCAAGCCCTGCGTAAGCTCCCCCAATAAGGACGCACAAATAACGGGTGAGGGAGACGTTTATTCCTTTCGCATCGGCGGCATGTGGATGTTCCCCGACTGCGCGCGCGTTAAGCCCGAAAGTTGTCCTTTCAAGTATCAGCCAAGTTAAGGGAACCAGAATATACGCCAAGTAAACGAACAAATTATGCTCAAAAAATATCGTCCCAATATATGGTATATCGCTCAGCACGGGAATCTTGCAAACCGGAAATTCTCTCACTAAGGGCGGCAGCTTTTGAACGCCAAAAATCGCCCTGAACAGAAAAGAGGACAGTCCGGCGCCAAGTATCGTTATGGCAGTTCCGGCTATTACCTGATTTGCTTTCACGGTCACGCTGAGAAAAGCCATTACTCCCGCTGAAATCATCCCTATGAACGCCGAAAACACCATGCCAATAAATAAATTATCGGTAAACGCAACGCCCAAAAAACCCGCAAGCGCCCCCATCAGCATGACGCCTTCCACTCCGAGGTTCAGGATCCCGGAACGCTGCGTGTATATATCGCCAAGAGCCGGTAGAAGAATGGGAACACTCATTCTGATAGTTCCCGCAAACATTGAAACGATAAATCCCGAGCTGAATATTTCTGACATGGCTTTTTGTTTACAATTCCTCGCTTTGCTGATGAATATTTTTTATACAATGTACATTGTATATTATACATTGTAACTGTTTCACCGGCTCGCGCCTTCCAGTTTCTTAAGCGCTTCGGTATTTTGTAGTTTTACATTTTCCCTCAAGTAGTCCATTGCCATGTAACAATTATTTTGATTTTAGCGTCAAAGCCGCGCGGCTTATTACGAAAATTATTACCGTCCCTTGAATTATGTCCACGAGCGAGAGCGGTATCCCCGACATTCTCTGCATTGTTCCCCCGCCGACAAGAAGCGCTGAGAAGAGTAAGCCGGAAACAAATATCCCTAAAGGGTGAAGCCCTCCGAGCAACGCTATCACTATTGCCATACTTCCGTAATTTCCGGCTACATCGTCCAGAAGTCTGTGATGAAGCCCGAAAACCTCGTTCCAGCCTGCAAGCCCCGCAAGTCCGCCTGAAATAAGCATTGTCATCAAAGTAGTTTTTTTCACATTTATTCCGCTATAGGCTGCGACTTCATGGCTTTCGCCTATAAGCTCCATTCTGAACCCAAAAATGGAGCGCGATAATATCCAGCACAATATAACAATTATCACGGCGATAATAAAGCCTGAATGTAAACGCGTTCCGGCAAGCAGGCTGCTAAGCTGAAGCGATTTGTCGATCAGAGGGGTCTGAGGAAACCCGAACCCTGCGGGGTCCATCATTGGCCCGCGAACAAGCCACGCGAGCAGGAAAGAAGCTATATAGTTCAACATGAGCGTTGTAATAACCTCATTCGCGTTGTATTTTGCCTTGAGGTATCCTGCTAAGCCTCCCCATAAAGCTCCTCCCGCGAATGCCATGAATATCGACAGAGGAAACATTATTAACGCCGGAAGCTTAAAATTTAAGGCGACATAAAGAGAGAGCGCCCCGCCAACTATGAACTGCCCGTTTCCGCCTATATTCCATATTTTACTTTTAAACGCTATTGCAGTTCCAAGTGCCATTACAGTAAGGGGAATTGTTTTTACGATAGTTTCCGCGAAACGGTTCGCTGAGCCAAACGCTCCGTTAAACATGGTCGTATAAGCTTTCACGGCGTCATACCCGCACACCCAAAGAAGTACAAATCCAAAAATGAGAGCTGTAAATACAGCTGTAACCGCTGAAATAACTGAGTTGAAGGCTGATTTAGCTGTGGCTTCGGTCATGCGTTGCACGCCTCCGGTTTTGTATTATCGTACCCCGCCATCATCAAGCCTATTTCCTCCATAGTTGACGCGCCCGGGACAATACCGGTCATCCGCCCCCTATACATGACGGCTATGCGGTCCGAAAGCTGCATTATTTCTTCAAGGTCTGCCGAAACCAATAAAATTGCCGCCCCGTTATCCCTTGCTTCCAATAGTTTTTGCCTGACGTATTCCGTTGCTCCTATATCAAGTCCGCGCGTGGGCTGGTTTGCGATTATCACTTTTGGATTCTTCCCGAGCTCCCGCGCCAGTATTATTTTCTGCTGATTGCCGCCGGAAAGCTCGCGAACACGAGCCTCTGCGCCGCTTGTTTTAATTTCATATTCCGCAATAGCGCGGTCGGCATTTCTCTCAATAGCTCCGCTTTTTAGAATTCCCAAAAACGAGTATTCTTTTCTGTCAAAGTCCTTTATTATAAGGTTCCTGCTTACGTCCATATTCATCGCCATACCTGTCATATGCCTGTCTTCAGGTATATGGGCCACGCCTAAATCAATAAATGCTTTAGGCTCGCGACCCGTACAGGATGTTCCATTAACGGAAATATCGCCCGATTCAATCCTGCGAAGCCCTGTAAGAACTTCGCAAAGCTCGCTTTGCCCATTCCCGTCAACGCCCGCCACGCCAAGAATCTCTCCCGCTTCAATCGAAAAATTGAGGTTATCCAACGCGCTTAGCCCTTTGTTATTCAACGCGGACAAATTCTTTACTTTCAATCTCTCATTTGAGTCAAGCGCGTTTTTCTCATAAGAGCTCTTCTTCAAGTTAAACAACACGTCTTTTCCGACCATCATGCGTGTGAGTTCCTGTTTTGAAGTATTTGAAACCTCTGTTGAGCACGCGAGCTTTCCGTTTCTTAATACCGTCGCCTCGTCTGCGATATCGAATATTTCCTCCAATTTATGCGTGATGAGAACGACAGATTTCCCCTCTGCCTTCATTTTTCCGAGCATCTTAAAAAAATCTCTTGTCTCGGCGGGAGTGAGCACTGCCGTGGGCTCGTCGAGAATTAAAATATCCACGCCTCTATAGAGTACGGATACTATTTCCGCTCTCTGCTGCTCTCCCACGGACAATTGCCAAACTTTGGCGCCCGGGTCAATTTTCAATCCAAACACATTCGAGAGTTCCAGCAATTTTGACGTTGCGCTTTTAATGTCCAAAAACGGAGCTTTGCTTGAAGGAAGTCCAAGAACGACATTTTCAGCGACGGTCATCGTCCGGACGAGCATAAAATGTTGGTGCACCATTCCTATTCCGAGCGCGCGAGCGTCCTTTGGCCTGTGAATTTCGACCGGCTTGCCGTTCACGCATATAGTCCCGCTGTCCGCCCTGTATAGGCCGAACAAAACGTTCATCAAGGTAGTTTTACCGGCGCCGTTCTCGCCGAGGATACCGTGGATTTTCGCCCTCCCAAGTGTAAAATTAACTCCGTCAAGAGCTTGAACTTTTCCTTTATTAAAAGACTTGCAGATATTACTCATTTCCACGGCGTAAGCCAAAATGCGCACCTCGTTTTGCAGTATGTGAAACGATTAATAAATTTTAGCACAAAAATGCCGTTGACTTTTTGAGAGTCGAACGGCATTTGATAACAATTATCCCAAACGTGTTGAGTTGCGTTTATTATCTCTTAATAACTCACGTCGCTTAATTTCCTGAAAGCGTCGGTATTCCTTAGTTTCTCATTTCCCCAAATAAAATCCATAGCTGTTCTGTTATGGTTATTTTTCACTTTCGGGTCAGCTCCAAGGTCTAAAAGGGTAATTATCACTTCGGGGTTGGAGTTCTTCCATGCAGCCAGCATTAGCGGCGTCCATTCTTCCGCATTCTTCGCATTGACATCGGCGCCCGCATTGATTAAGCGCTTTATCACTTCGTGGTTGGGGTTACGAGCAGCTGCAAACATAAGCGGCGTAAGTCCATCCGTATTTCGCGCGTGAACTTCGGCGCCAGCTTCGATAAGGGCTGTTGTCACTTGAGGGGAGGCATTGTATTCCGCTGCGCACATGAGCGGCGTTATTCCGTCCGCGTTTCGCGCGTTTACGTCGGCGCCCGCCTTTATGAAGGCTTCTACAATCTCCGAATTAGAGTCGCTTGCCGCCCACATAATGGGCGTGCTTCTGTCCTCAGTTCGATAATTCACTTGGGCGCCAGCCTCAATAAGAACAGTTACTATCCCGGAATCGGGGGCGTCTCTTGCCGCTGCTGATATCAGCGGCGTTACTCCTTTGTCGTTGCTGGCGTTCACGCTTGCCCCATCCTTTACAGCGTCCACGATTTGCTGTAGTGAACCCGTTTGACAAAGTTCAACAAAATCGGAATCGTTAATCGCAGCAAACGCCGAACCAGTACATAACAAACATATAAGAAAACCAAAAATCACCTTATGAAAAATAGATTCTCTTTGCATAATAAAAACCTCTTTTTTTTATCTGACGTTTCTTTTTTTCCAAAAGTTAAAAAGCTGTAACAAAAGTCATAAAAGACTAAATAAACCACAATATATAGTGGTCATGTCACATCTCTTGCACAATATATTGTATGGGCGGGCTAGCGAACCGCCCATTTTTGACGCTTTAGTTACAACCCCCTACAAAGCTACATTTGACAACTCGAAGTCTTTTGTCTTTGCTCGACACTCGCCGCTATTTATCATTTTTCAAAATGCGGTATTTTGAGCGTTCCGTCATGCAACGCCTTTATCGTTTTCTCTACTTCCGCCTTTATTTCCGGCGTTACAATTTCTTCAAAATCATGATATGGAGCAAGCTTAATTCCTTCATTGGGGACGGTAAGCCAATATGACTTATTTTCTCTGTTCGTGAAATTATCGTTCAATATATCGTTTAGAATTTGCCTTATGACCGAAGTCCAGTTGTAAAGTGTTCCTGAAACTAAGCTCGCCGGGGCAAGCACATACTGGTCCGAAATATTGCCAAGTATGTATTTATTTTTTTCCTTCGCGGCGTTCACAGCGCCGACGCCTATTCCGTCTCCGCTGTGCCACATGATGTCGACGCCGCTGTCATACATGGACAGTGCTCCCTCTTTTGCTTTCGCTGCGTCGCGCCAGTCTCCGGTATAATATTCCTGAATCTCAATATCGGGCTTCACAGTCTTCGCAGCAAGCTTAAAAGCTTCATGCCCGCGATAGATCTCTGACACGTCCACCCCGCCGAGCACGCCTATTTTGTTTGTCTTTGTCATATGAGCGGCAAGCACTCCCATAAGATATCCGCCTTCATCCAGCTTAACGTCGTATATGCACGTGTTCTGCGCGGATTTAAACCCTGTGCCGAGAGCGAACATAGCGTTTGGAAACTCCGCTGCCACTTTCAATATTGGCTCCATAAACTGAAATCCGTGCCCGAATATGACGTCATACCCTTCTGACGCGAAATCGCGAAGCGCCGGTTCGATAGCGGCAACATCGTAAACTTCCTCCACATAAGCAAAATCCGCTTTGTCGGCAAATTCGGCCTCAAGATTCTTCATTCCCTCATACATCGACTGATTCCAGGAAAGGTCATCCATTTTCCCCGGAAGCACAAGCACAACTTTGAGCTTTTCAGCAGCGAAAGCTGTACCACTCAGCGCCAAAACTAAAACTAATACTAATACTAATACCATACAAGAAATCTTACGCAAATCACAACGACCTCCTAAAAATATTATCTTTGTCTTTTAATTTTCCATTTTTCATTATTTCTTCTTCAGAGAGACCGGTTACTTCCTGAATGAACTCGACAGGTGTGTTTTTCTGCAACATCAACAGCGCCACCTCTTGTTTTCCTTCTTGTTTGCCTTTTTGCAACCCCCGTTTTTCGTAGGTCGATATCGCATTATAATAGTCGCGGCGGTTTTTTTCCCTTATTTCGTAAAAATGTCGTTCTTCTTCATTTTTCATGAATATATCTTCTATCGTTATTGCTCGACGTACCATTGGCTCCTGTTCAGCTATCCTTTCCATTACTTCCCCCTCCATGTTGCTCAAATAAAGTCCCCAACACTCTAATGGGCTCCATTCCGCTTTCGGCGGCTGGCGCTTCAGCTTTGGAAGCTCCAGTGTGTGAATCTCCAAAGCGTCAGAGAATAATACCGCCTCTTCATGTTCCAACACTCGAAAAACGCCGTGAAATTTCGAATTGTCGTTCCATTTAAAAACATCGAAGTCCAGTATCACAATGTTTATCATCCTAGGTAGGGTCGCGTAGTCTTGCTTCTCCTTGAGTTCCTCAGCATAGCCCTTACTCCAGTAATAAAGGGTTCTGCGCTCTATATTTCCCTCGTCGCCCACCTGCATTTCAATTACCATTTTTTCGTGCGATGCGCTTCGCCGTACATGAATATCTAATCTGGACGCCTTATCAGCTATGTACTCAGGGCTGAATTCGGTATGAACGAGAGTTAATTCTTCGGGCTCAATGGGAATTTCAAGCACAACGGTTAAAAAACGTGCGAGAACATCCTTCGTATCTTCATGTCCGAAAATACGTTTAAAAGCATAATCGTTTTTACGGTTAATCGCCACGCATACCACCTTCTTATCTTGTAATTATAACGCTTTATGTGAACCCCAATCCTTAAGCGGAAAATTGAAATGACGAGTTTTTGTTTTTGTCTTGTATTTAATACATTGTAATTTGTAACTGTCTCTTATCTTTGTCATTTCTCGCCCCTCGCCCCTGTTTTCTATGGTAACTTAATCGGAAGGGAATTCAATTGAGCCCCCGCGATGTTCTCAACCGCGCTCAAAATTGCGGGCGCAACGGCGTTCACCGCAATTTCGGCAACTCCCTTGACCCCAAGGAAAGAGGAATCTTCATAAGAATCAACGGAATCCTCCTTCATTATTGGCGCATCAAGCGCAGACGGGATAACATACGAAAAGAGACTGTCCTCCAGCGGCGCGCCTTTGCTATATCTCACCTGTTCCATCAAAGCGTAACCAATGCCCATTGCCACCCCGCCCTCAATTTGACCTTCGAGCAAAACCGGGTTTACAACTCTTCCGGTATCCGAGGCTGTATAGACCTCAAGCACTTTTATCATATCGGTAGTTCTGTCTATCTTTATTTTGACCACATGCCCGATAAATGAGTAAATGGCGTGAGGCATTCCTAACGCAAATGAAGGATGAAGCTCTTCAGGCATTATTGATTTACCTACGCCGCGAACCACTCCGTTTTCCTTGTTTCGCTTGTAATCTCTTATCGCTTTGAAAAGGGCGTTTCCGCATATATAGCTCGTTCTGGAGGCGGCAGTAGACCCGCAGTAACGCGTCCTTGCAGTGTCCCCCATTATAATATCTATCAGGTCAAGGGGTACTCCAAGCTCTTCAGCGGCAAGCTGAGCGAAGAGCGTCATTGTCCCCTGTCCTATGTCGACAGTGCCAATTCTTATGAGATAACGGTTTCCGTTCTCTTCGACCGTCACTTCAGCCTCATCCGGTATTCCACGGCCCATGCCGATGCTCTGATATCCAGCGGCCATAGCGTAGCCTATATCGGAATTCTCGTTGACAAGGCGCTCCGCCCATAAAGGAGACTTTTCCAGAAGGGTCAGCACTTCCTTAAATGCAACTGAATACCTCATTTTCTGCCCCAGAGTCCCGAAGGCTTCTTTCGTCAGCGCGTTGCGGCGTCTTAACTCAATCGGGTCAATGCCAAGCTGTTTTGACGCGCGATTTAACAATGTCTCTATTGCTATCAACGTCTGAGGAATTCCAAAGCCGCGCATGGCGCTTGCAGGAGGCTTATTTGTGTACCAAAGCCGCGCGCGCAGTTTTACGTTTTTAATTGAATAAGGCCCCGCAAAATGCTCAAATCCGGAACTGGCAACCGCCGGCCCCAGCGCTGCATACGCCCCCGTGTCATAATCGACTGCGCCGGAAAAAGCCGTAATTTCTCCTTCAGCTGAAAAACCAACCGTTACTTTCGTTCTGGCGGAATGTCTTTTATATCCTGCAATCATTGATTCTTCCCTGCTGAAAACGAGCCTCGACGGACGCCCTGTTTTGTACGTCACCAGCGCAAGAAATACCTGAACCGTATTGCCGTCCTTGCCTCCGAATCCACCGCCCACAACTCCCGCCTCAACATGTATCTTGTCTTCGGGAATGTTCAGCGCGTGCGATATCTCCGCGCGGTCGGCGTAAGGATTTTGAGTGGACACCCTGAGGCAAAGATTGCCGTTTTTATCCATCCAGCAAATTCCACCCTCAGTTTCCATATAAGCGTGTTCAATGAACGGCATAGTAAACGTATCGCTTAGAACTAAATCACTTTTGGACAAAGCCTCTTCGACGTCTCCGTTTGAAAAATCAAGGTCGGATAAAAGGTTTCCCGGTTCATGAAGTTTTACGGCAGTCCCCGCAATGGCGTCATCAAGATCGACTACCGGCAGGGGCTCATATTCAATTCTCACGAGCGAGGCTGCGTGTCGCGCAAGCTCCAAAGAAGGAGCGGCAACCACAGCAACGGGCTCGCCAAAAAATCTGACCTTTTCGGTCGCTAGAGCCGGTTGATCTTTCATGATATTTCCGATGCTATTCTCCGCAAAATCATTCCCTGTGAAATAAAACACGCCTCCCATAGCGTGAAGCGGTGAGGCGTCAATATTTACTATGCGCGCGTTTGGCAGGGACGAGCGAACTAGACAAATATGCAGACCTCCTTCGCTGACAAGGTCGCCCGCGTACTTTGCCCTTCCCGACGCCTTGGCGGCGGCATCCACCTTCGGTATAGAATTGCCTATGTATTTTTTAACCTGTTTTTCATTCATATTTTTCATCAATTTGCGCGCATGGGGCTGTAACTCAACCAGCCCGCCCGCCGAAGCGGGGATGCGCTTCTCCTTTTCCATTAATGAATATTATTCTTCAACTTTAATAACGAGCGGAACCAAACTATGGGATGCGACGTCGATAAGCCCGAAGTCCGTTAGTCCAAGTTCCGGAACGGTCGGTAACGAAATGAAAGACAACGCCATAAACGGAGCTTTCATTGTACATCCCATGCTTTCAACTATCCTGTTAAGCTTATTCATCGCAGACATGACTTCATCCGCGCAAAGCGGGCTCATGAGCCCCGCTATCGGTAACGGAAGAATTCCAAGCACGGAGCCGTTTACTACCGCGACAAAAGCGCCCTGATGTTCTTCAATCACCTTAACCGCTTTGTACATATCATCGTCACGAGTTCCCGCAACCACTATATTATGATGGTCATGAGACACGGAGGAAGCTATCGCGCCGTTTTTAATATTAAAGCCTCTAACAAATCCGGCGCCGACGCGTCCGTTTTTGCCATATCTTTCAACCACCGAGAGCTTTATTATATCCTGTTTAATATCAGATACAATCTTCCCGTCCTCTATATCGAGCCATTCCTCTGACTCTGCGTTTATTATCTGGTCTTCAATCAGGTTTATTACGCGTACACACGCGCGCTTTCCGGCGGAGCAAACTTCAAATGAAGACGGCGCCAAGTTTTCAGGAAGCTTCACCGTATTATATAAAAACTCAGGATATTTTTTCACGCCGCCGCTGTCCTTTTCCGAAGGAACAAGCGCGCCGTCGCGGGCGACCAATCGCCCGGCTGAGAAAACGTGAGTCGGGTTGAAATTCTTCAGGTCGTCCAATAGCATGAAATCGGCGTATTTACCCGGCGTTATTGACCCTGTGAGGTCGTCTATCCTGAAATGCCGAGCCGCGTTAAGCGACGCTATCTTGATTGCTTTAATGGGAGAGAGGCCTATCTCAACGGAACGCTTTACGTTATAGTTGATGTGCCCCTCGCTGAAAATATCGTTGACATGCTTGTCATCAGTGCAGAACAGTACCCCGTCTATATTAAGCCCATTTTGAACTATTCCGCCAACGAGAGCGTCAAGATTCCTCTCGCAGCTTCCTTCGCGCACTAACGGTTTTATCCCGAGCCTGAGCCGGTCGAACATCATATTATAATCAACGGACTCGTGGTCATCCATGAGCCCAGCCGCTGCATAAGTGTTGAGATTATCCCAGTTGAGGCCGATAGCGTGTCCGTTACAAATTTTACGATATTTTTTCGCTGAAGCTATTTTCTCAAGATATTCTTCTTTTATGGTGAGCACCTTTGACGGGTCAAGCTCTCCAAGGCTTACTGAAAAATCGTGCTTGAGCAGTTCGTCGACTTCCATCGCCCCAAGCGCTCCACCCGTTGTTTCAAGCCCGGGAGCGGTTGGAACTCTTGAAGGAACTTCGAGCCATACTCGTAAAGGAATTCCAGCGCTGCTGTCTACGAGCGCTTTCAGCCCTTCCGCTCCGCAGACGTTGGCAATTTCCATGGCGTCGACAAAAAGTGCGGAAGTTCCTCTCGGTACAATAGCTTCGGCAAGCGCCCGGGGCATAAGCAAAGTCGCTTCTATGTGCATATGCGCGTCCATAAAGCCGGGTACGGCGTACTTGCCGCGTCCGTCAATCACCTCTTCGGCGAGGGGCGTCCAGGAAGGGGATATCGCGACGAACTTTCCGCCGGATACGACTATCGACCCCTGATAAAAGCTCTCGGTATAAACATCTGCTATCTGAACGTCGTTTATAAGCAAATCTGCTTTCTTTTTCCCTGAAGACGCGTGGATATTATCAATCAGAGGGTTTATATCGTTATTCAATAAAAGCTCTCCTTAAATTAAATTTAACTTGTCAATATAATACACTAATTTTGAAAAATTTATTGTCTTATCCAACAGCGCGCGGGTTCCGCGCCGGAATGCGGAACCCAATCAGGAAAAATTTTTTGAATTTGAAATTTCTTCAGCTGATGCGTTATAATTTGGAATGACACTTTGAATGACACTTTATCCGAAAAGATGATAAGCTATAATTACCTGAGCAACGTTGGCGCTTTAGATAATAAAAAAACTACAAAAAGGAAATGAAGAAAATGGATGACTCCGAATACGTAACAAGCGCCGAAGCGGCGATATTGATCAATAAGTCTCAGTCGCAAATGCAGTTTCTGTGCCGCACAGGAAGAATTGATGCTGTTAAAGTAGGGAATACGTGGTTAATAAAAAGGGATTCAATTCTGAACTATTCGCCCGGACACAAAAAGTTCACAATCCATCCTAAGAATAAAAAATAGGAAGTATCAAAAATCATGCCTCTGGTATTTGGATTTATTTACGTTATAGACTTGCATAAATATTAAATCAAAGCTATAATTCATTTCTGCATAAAAATGATCGGGCGATTAGCTCAGCGGAAGCAGCGCTTCCTTCACACGGAAGAGGTCACTGGTTCGAACCCAGTATCGCCCACCAACTGATAACAAGGACTTAGAGAAATTCTCTGAGTCCATTTTTATTTCCGTTACACCGTACTTACACCAGCCACGAAGAATCATTTCCATGATAAACCTATTGTAATGCTATATCTTACGTGTTATAATTCTTATGATTTTGAATATAAGTGAAAGAGCATGTCAGCATCAGGAACGAAAGAGAATCCGGGGAAAAATGTGAGAGCAAATCCGAGTTGAACAAATCAATTCTGGATCAGGGATGGAGTGAATTTCGAAGGTCAGGACGACCAAGTGCCGCAGAGGTCAGGAAGACCGGGAGCGGCCGGAGACAGATAGAGTATAAGCAGATGTGGAGAGGCGGTAAGGTAATAGCGATCGAGCCGCAATACACGAGCCAAAAGTGCTCAAGGTGCGGGAACAAACACGCTGATAACCGAAAGACGCAGTCAGAATTCGTATGTGTGATGTGTGGGCATGAAGAAAACGCCGATATGAATGCGGCAAAGAATATATTAGCGGCTGGGCGAGCTGTGCTGGTCTGATGAAGATAATAGCGTTTCACGCAGGAATCGGTGGTCATTTAGGCAACAGTTATTCAGTAGAATATATAGGAGAAAATCGGCTACTTTACAAGGTTTATGGAAAAGACTCAAAAAGTAGCGAGCAAACTATTGAATTCACAGATAAGCAAGAACAAGCATTTATTGAAGTGCTTGCAAGTGTTGGCGTAAATAATTGGGAGCGCAGATATAATGATCCTTTTGTCCTCGACGGAACGAGCTGGTCTTTCGGTATTATTTCCGGTGAAGTAATTTACGATGGCAGAGGCAGCAATGCCTATCCACCTCGCTTCGAAGAGTTCATAACCTCAGTACGTACACTCTTGGGCGTTTGTCATTTGAATAGACAGTATAAGTCCACAAGGAGCTATTACAAGTTGATGACGCACCAATCTTTTAGTCTTCAGAACCTGAGAGCACTTTAGCAAAGCCCGAGATTTCCCCCACGATAGATTTAGTTGAACAGTAAAGCCAATAATACGCACTTTCATGAGAGTAAAACACTTCAATACATTGGCTTAACTGGATTTAATGGTAAAACATAGTAATTTCCAGTTTTATAGGTATTTTTACAGAAGTAAGAGGAACCTCTTGTGTCTATTTCAATTGTCTTCGCTAATCTCTTTGGGAATATAGGCTATAATAACCTGATGGCGTAACTTTTTTGATAGCTTGGAGGACTGGATATGAACATAAACTGGATTACGGCGGAAGATATTAATGCGTGGGCGGCAAAAGAGCCGCGTCGCGCGCAGGAAAAACTTCCAGAACTTATTGCGAAACTGATTCATACAAGCTCAGATAAAATCGAAAGCATAAATTTTCCGAATATCCAATCCTCTGGTTATGACGGCACTCTTGTTGCAGAAGAAAAAACAAACTATTTTCCAGCGAACAAGTCTGTTTGGGAACTTGGAACAAATGAAGACGCATTAGGAAAGTTCAAATTGGATATTGCTAAGAGGTCTAATGACCCATTGGGCGTTGATATAAAGCACACCGTATTTATTTTTGCGACGCTTAAGATATGGAAACACAGAGACAATCCTATTGAAAAAGTAGTCAATGAAGCAAAGCAAGAATACAATTGGAAAGATATCCGTATCCTCGACGCGCACGAATTGTCAAGGTGGATAGAAGTTTGCCCTTCAGTCGCGGTTTGGTTTTCAAAAGTTATTGGAAATCATATCGACGGCGTTATTTCAGCAGATTATTATTGGGATGATCGTGGTGGCAACACCGATCCTAAATTAACACCCGATTGTCTTATGATTGGTCGAGAGCATCAAATCGAAAGATTATCAAAGTGGCTTCATTCACCCGCCGGATATATGATTATCAAAGCGGAATCATCATTAGAATCAGCGTTGTTCGCCGTTGCGACAATCCTGATTATGGAAGAAAAACAAAAGGAAAAGCTACTAAGCAGGATAATTATTATTGAAAATAGCACAGCTTGGTCGGAAATTCTTGAAAGAGCAAACACATCTTCAATATTAATTCCAATGTTTCCGATTGGTGACATGAAATGCCCAAGTGATATATGTGTGCTTTTTCCTGTCAGTAAATATGATTCCATTGGGAAATTGGACGAGCGTAATAACAGTGTTGATTTGAAAAAGTATAATAAATTACAGTTTGACGAACTGCTTAAGCTGTTAAGATGTGATTCAACCAATCACGCAAATCTAGTATTTGATACAAAACGGAGTTTTCTACCTCTTTATCGAAAGATAACTAAGAACCCAACGAGAAGAGAACCTAGATGGATTGGACGAGAAAACACCAGGAAATTGCTTCCAGCAATGTTCGCGAGTGGATGGAACGATAATTACACTGGAGATAGGAAAATTCTCGAAATATTGAGTGGTATGGGCTATGACGAATACATGAGGACTCTAAATGAATGGGCAGTTATTGAAGATGCCCCGATTCTCGTTGTACAACATAACAATTATGTCGTTTCCGTACATGATACATGGAAATACTTATATTCGAGTATTCTCGACGATGATTTGGAGAGAATAAAAAATTGCTTGTTTGACGTTTTTAGTAATGTTGACCCAACATTTGAATTGCCAGAAGAACAATGGCACTTAGCTGATTTATATGGCAAAAAATATGAATATTCGCAAAGCCTTATACACGGATTAATAATAACTTTGATTATGCTTTCCGAACGTGACGGGCAGGACAATTATTTTGACGTTGTATCAACAAAGAAATGGGTTGATTCAGTCGTTGAACAGATATTGAAACCGATAAGTACATGGCAACACTGGAATACGATTGCTCCCGTATTTCATTTGCTGGCTGAAGCTTCTCCAACTGCGGTAATAGAAAGACTTGAAAAGGCTGTTAATGAAAACGACGCTGAATTCTGGAAGATGTTCAATCCCTCCAAAGATGTACTTTGGGGCAGGAATTATTATACCCACATACTTTGGGCTATGGAAAAATTGGTATGGATTGACGAAAACGCAGTTCAAGCTATTAGGCTTTTGGCAATGATTGGAGAAAGGGATATTGAGTATAAAACTGGCAATACTCCGCTTTGCTCGTTGTACGAGATATTCTGTCTATGGAATCCGCAGAATTGTCTGAATATGCGTGAAAGAATAGAGTTGTTGGAAGTGATTGTATTGACTTATCCAAAAGTTGGTTGGAAACTTCTTAATCGTTTGAAACCTGAGATTCACTCTTCTTGTGGTCATATTCAAAAACCACGTTGGAGGGAATTTAACGACCGTTATTCTGATGGTATCCCCGACAATGAACACTCTTCTTGCGTCGAAAGAGTACTTGATATGTGTCTTCAATATGTTGGCTCTGACAAGGAACGGTGGATAGACATAATCGGTTCATTACATGTATTTGGGAACAGATTTGACGTATTATCAAAAAGGTTACATGAAGCATGTAAACATTTAAACGAAAACGATATCTCCGAACTGTGTAATAAGCTAAGGGAAAAAATATACATGCATCGAAAATTTAATAATGCGAAATGGAGCGCCTCGGTATGCCATGTCGCTAAATGGGAACTCCTTTTTCACGCTATTATGCCGGACACAATTGTAGTATATAGGTATTTACTAAAATACAATCCGTATACATTGACTCCAGTCCCCTATGACAGAGAAAAAGCTACAGATTATGAACAGCGGCAATTGGAAATATTCAACTTACGGAAAACCGCTTTTGAAAAAATCGTTGAGAAATCCGGCGAAGAAGCGTTTCTGAAATTCTGTGCCGACGCGGAAGATACAATGGATTGGGTAAAAATCATTGCCGAATACATACTAAAACACCAATACGATTTTAATAAACTCAGTAATATTCGTGGATTAAGTCAAAGGCTTTATTATGGTGTATTGTGGGCTATGTACTCACAAAACGGTTTAGATATTCTTTTAAATGCGATTAAGGATGAGCAGTCATTAAAGGCTGATGAAATTGGAGAAATAATGTGCAGCACTCCGTTAAGTATGGAAGTATGGACAAAACTCGAAATAATGGATAGCCAGATTGCAGATTATTATTGGGAAAATGTCAACGCTCTTAGATTCCAAGATGCTGATGATCAGACAATGGAGTATTACATTGAAAAACTGCTGTGTCATAAGCGTCCGTTTTCAGCGATAATTGCTATAACTTATACCAATTACGACAATTCGCAGTCAATAATAAAAATTCTAAGGAGGTTCTTAGAGCTTCAGGAGCATACCGAAAAGAACGGATTGTCTATTAGATCAATACAACCCGACGAAATATTGGAACTCTTTGAGAAACTGTATAATGATTTTAATATTGACGACATGGATGTAGCAAGATTGGAAATGGCTTATATGCAATATTTTTATTTTAATGATAAGCCAAAATGTTTGATACGCTGTATCACAAAAATGCCCGAACTTTTTATTGAATTCATCTCAATAGTATGCAAACATGATAATAATGAAGAAGAAACTATCCCTCCAGAGTCTGAAAACGTTTTTCGTAATGCTCGTTATGTATTAGATGAATTCAATGAGATTCCAGGTTGCAGTGCCAATTTAATTAACGAGGACGTTTTTATTAACTGGATGCAGCGTGCCAATCAGATAGCATCCGAATCAGGGTATACGAAAGCATTTGAGTGTTATGCAGGCAAGCTATTGAGTTATTCTCCTGTCGGAAACGACGGTGTTTTTCCACATGAGATTATTAGAAGCTACTTAGAAAGCAACTCATCGGAACCATTATTCAATAATTTTATTACTGAAAAAAGGAATCAGCGAGGAGTGCACTATGCTACATGGGGAGCGGAGGAAAAGTTAATTGCACAAAAATATAAAGATGCCGCTTCCTCAATCAGGATAAAATATCCAAAAACAGCCTCTGTACTAAACAAGCTAAGTGAATGCTATTCAGATGAATCAAGACGAGGAGAAATGATGGAGTATGGAGATTTCAGTCATGGGTATTAAAAATGTTCCAATATAACCAATTATATAAACTGTTTCTTGTCTTGCTTTAAAAAACTGTAACGTTGTTATCGAAGCATTTGGTTCGCAAAAATGTTACAATCTTTTTGTCAGAAAATTAAGTGATGTGCTAAAAAAATTAAAGATACGTTGTCGTTTTAGAATGAGTTGAAATGATAAATCGCGCAGAAAAATGGAGGATACATCATGCAGAATACCGCTTATGGGACATATAGAGACGGGCAAATCTTTCTTGACGACGCTCCAAGCCCGGTTATTCATGAATCAAGAGTGCAGGTTATTTTTCTAAATAAAAAACCTAATGGAAATAGCCTAATGGATATTTTCAGTGTATTAGGTCCGTGGGAAGACAACCGCGACGCCGATGCCATAATTGCGGAGATACGCAATGCAAGAGTTCCCAGTCCAGATATTTGCTTATGAGCACTTTATAATAGAGCGATTCATGTTGAAGTTATAAAATACTGTATTAATGATTACCTTCGTAAAGATTACTATGATGCTGTATGAGACTATGGTGTGTAATTATTCCGAAGATGAATTTCGTAGGGCTTAATGCCAAAATTTCCTCATATGATGCAAGATTTGTTTTCGCTATAGCTTTAGCTGGAGAACGTGATTATTCATACCTAACCGGAGACTTTTAGAAAGCATAACCCTATATAATTAACCTAAAGGAAGACGTATAAATGCGCAAATTGAAAATATACATAGAAACATCGGTAATAAGTTATCTTGATCAGCCGGAAAGAGGGGATAAGGCTGTTGACTCCCATCGGCTTTGGGACAAAATCAAGAATGGGGAATTTAAAGCATTCATCTCACCTGTTGTCGCAGAAGAATTAGATCGTTGTTCCGAACCGAAGCGTTCCATTCTGCAAAAGTATCTGCGTTTAATTCCTCTTGGTGTACTACAAGGGAATACAGAAGTGGCAGAACTCACCGCAGCATATATCAAGGCTGAAATACTGAATCAAAATTGTTTTGATGATTGCCAGCATATCGCTTACGCTTGTGTCCATGGTTGTGACATAATCGTTTCGTGGAACTTTAAACACATAGTGAACCATCAAACTATATCTGGCGTAAAAAGCGTAAACGCGCTGGCGGGATATAAAGAAATGCTGATCTACTCGCCGACAATGCTTATCGAAGGAGGTGCAGAAAATGAGATATAATATTCCGGAGCCTACAATCAGCCCAAACTTCACCATTGAGGACATTCATAAGATACGGGAATGGAATTTCAAGTGTCAGCGGGATATGACACCTGAGGAGCGCGTTTCCGATACCGCCCGCCGTGGAGAAGAGGCTTTAATACGCCTTGGAATAACAAAATATGACAAAGAATTTTGTAGGTAATTTTGCAACATAAATTGCTCTTTTATACACTTAGGACCTTTCGCAGAAAGGCGGCAGTTATATGTTTTATCATGTTAATTAGGTTTTGCATGAATAAGATTACTAAGGCTAAAAAAGGAGAAAATTAAATAAGAAAGCTAAAAATGACTGCGCTTGTCAATTTGCGTGAGGGCTATAAGAGTATAATAATTTGTACGCCGATGGAGGTGTTGGACAATGATGAACAATAATCCGGTGGAAAAAGAGCTTAACGTTATCCGCGCCGACTTTTATGAGAAAACAAAAGATATGTCGCCCAATGAAAGGATTGCGTATATCAAAGAACAAACAGAGCTTGTTCATGAGAAGTTTGGTATAAACACCATAGAAAAAGCCTACAATGACGCGCCAATTAAAAAAGAAGCTGTACTATCTTAAGCAGAAATGAGCCATGCAAGGCTTTTGATGGCATTGACGGGTTTATACCAAAATATTGAAGGGGATTTTCACCGATAAGATTTTGACTGGTTATCTTAGCCTATTTCCCAGCGTCGAGAAGTTCGACGGCTCTCAATTTGTTTCCGGCGCTAAGTGAGCATACCGGAGCGTCATTTTCATGTCAGCATGACCAAGAAGCTCTCGAACGGTATTCAAGTCAGCGCCTTGCATAACGAGCTGTGAGGCAAAATCATGACGAAGATCGTGAAAACGGAGATTTTCAATTTGAGCAGCCTTCAATACTGTTTCCCATGAGCGTTTGATATCAACCATAAGCGTTCCTTTTTTCTTGGGCGACGGAAAAATCAAAGCTTCTGGAGTAATATCAGTAGATTGTTTACGCCATGTAGCGAGAGTGTTGATAAATGTTTTATTCATAGGAAGGCGCAGAGGTTTACCTGCTTTTGTTGTGGAGGCGCGGAGGGTGACAGTTTTTGCGACAAAGTCCGCATCTCCCCATTTAAGAGAAAATAGGCTTCCTCTCCGTATGCCGCTGTTCATGGCCAAGGGTACAAGCGGTTTTAAGTAATCTACAAAACCACTGCCATAAGTTGGAAACGTTTCTTTCCCTCGTTCAGACAGCCATTTATTATGGTTCCGTTCCTTTTTCATCCGGGCTTCTCGTTTGTCTAAGGCGTCAAGGAGGCGCGATTTTTCGTCAGGGGTAAGATATCGAACCTTTTCTTCGGAATCGTGCTCTTGTAGAGGCTTTAAACGGCTTAATGGATTTGACTTTATGATATCTTGATTAACGCCCCAATTAAGAGCTGTTATCTGTATTCCACCTTTAATCACAAATATAATATAAAATAAGGAGGTTTTAAGAAATAGGAGAAGTGTTATGATGAAAATTGCGAAATGTATAAGGAAAAGCTTTACGCTTGTTGAAATTATAGTTGTGATAATGATACTTGCTCTTTTGATGGAGCTTGAAGTTCCTAATGCTGCCAGCGAGCCCGGCGAGGACAATAAACGCGACAAAGCAGTTTTGTTGATTATGGATATAGAAACCGCGCTTCATCTTTACTGGCTGTATAACGGATTTTGCCCAACAACGGAACAGGGGCTTGAAGCCCTTGTAACAATGCCAACGACGGAACCACAGCCAAAGAGATACCTTGTGGGAGGATATATAAAAAAAGTTCCGGTAGACCCGTGGGGGAATCCTTTTATTTATCGCAACATTGGCGAAAAAAGCTTGATTGGTATGTGGAATATGAGTAATACGAGGAATATGAAGAATCCTTTCATTAATCGCAGCCCCGAAGATAAAGGTTTGGTTGAAATAATAAGCTGTGGTCCTGATGGAGAAGAGGGCACTGAGGACGATATTACAAATCACGATGAACCATGATTATATTGAAAATAAATTCTGACCAAGACCATGTGGAATTGACAAACTAAAGGAGTGATTGAGATGAACGTAAAACAGTATGATTCAAAATCTCGTATTAATAAAGAATTAGCGATGTCTGTATTGTTTCTTTTTGCGCTGATGTTATTGTTGCCTCTATCACTGCAAGTGTCAGCTGGGCAGGTTCCTAAAGAGTACAATAAAGAAGCTACGGAAAAACTGCAATCAGTGTTTCACGCGTCAAGCAAAGCAAGAATCGATGAAGTAACCCGTCTTATACAAGAAAGCGCAGATGTCAATGTCGCGGACAGTTCTGGTTGGACTCCCTTGATGTACGCTTCTAATCATATTTCTAATCCAGATATTCTGCGGGTCTTGATTGAACATGGCGCGGATGTCAATATCTCTTATAATGGATGGACACCATTAATAATTGCTACTTCTTGTTACTATCCAAACTCAGCCGTTATTCGAATCCTGCTTGAAAATAGCGCAGATATCAACATTAAAAGAGTAGGCAAAACAGCGCTGGATTACCTTGAAGGAAATCCGTGGTTGCCTTTTCATCGCGAAAGAAGGGTTGCCGATGACGTCAATTTAGATATATACCATCCTTGGAACAAGCCAGAACAGTTTACTCATTTAGATTTTCCAGCATCGCTACGAATAAGCAGTGACTATCCGAAACTCGACGGGGCAACGTCGGCATATCCGATTTACACTGCAACTGCCAACGAGACCTACGAAATAAGTGACAAAGAAGAATTAAAGCAATACATAGCTTGCTCGAGGACTGAGGAAGC
>Ga0082212_10001284_pt1 | contig 37101 bp, 30 predicted proteins | sample TergutNt197P3_FD_71548 | JGI IMG/M metagenome (GOLD analysis project Ga0082212, IMG submission 71548) | Neocapritermes taracua P3 segment gut microbial communities from Petit-Saut dam, French Guiana - Nt197 P3 | ecosystem: Host-associated > Arthropoda: Insects > Digestive system > Gut ...
CGGTGCTAAACTCGTAGAAAGCCGCGTCTAGGGATGGTATTGTGGCTAAACAGGCGTCCTTGCACCCCACATCCGAATAGAAGTTGATCTCATAAGGGCCTTCACGTAAAATAGCATCGGAACCTATATGCTCTAACGCGTCGTAAATGCCATAAATGCCGTAGAGCTTGTCCCACTGCGCCAAGTTGAAGGTCAGTTCGGCTTTGCCGCCCTCAATACGCACCTCCGCAAGCCCGTCCGCGTCACTGCGAACCACCGCATTGCCGCTTGCGGCTTCACCCGGATTGACCGCATCGGTTTCTCCGGCACATCCGGCAAACCCCATTAAAAACAAGGCCACAATAACCAAGATTATCTGTCTTTTCATGTACCAACCTCCGTATACCCGCGGTTTTTATTACACTTCCCCTCAGAATTTCATCGCAACGTCTTCACGTTTGTTTTCCTCAGCAACGAAAAATTCCCTTTTCTCCAAACGCTTTGATTTGGCGACAATACTGGCGGGGAATACTACAATCGCCGAGTTGAAAGCTGTTACATTGGTGTTATAAAGACGCCGTGACGCCTGCAGATGCTCCTCCGCGTCCCGTATGCCGGATTGCAGTTCACGAAAGACGTCAGCGGCACGAAGCTCCGGGTACCCTTCCGCCACCGCGAACAGGCGGCCTGCCATCGCGTCCGTCTCACCGATTGCCTTGTTCAATTCTTTAAAAGACATGCCGCTCCGCATTTCCGTCACTTGTGAAAACAGTGTTTTTTCGTGTTCCGCATACCCTTTTACCACATCAAGAAGCTTGGTCAGCATATCATAACGCTTTGTCAGCGCAACCTCGACGCCGGACAACCCTTCGTCGACCTTTACCGCTTTGCGGTTAAAATCATTGCTTTTGATGATCCACCAAACAGCTGCAACAATAATTATGATAAGCGGTGTAATAAGAATTTCCATTTACCTTTCCTCCGTTCCGAATAGATATTCATTTTTCAGCAGCGCATCAAATATGTCGGTGATAAACCGCAGATCCGATTTGAATTTATCGCTCACCCAGTCGAAGTCCGTGGATTTTTTTATTTCGCTTCCGCTTAAATCGAACAAATTCCGTTTGTTCGTCAACGCGATCCGCACGCGGTCTCCGGTAAAGCAGAATTCGGAGCGCGAGTCCGCAGCTTCGTCGGCAGCGAGGATATACTCCATAAAATGCGGCGTCAGTATGTAATACATGGTATGCGGGTCGTCTGTGAATATCTGGAAGTTTTTGTTGAACAAATCGTTATCCGTATACGCTTCCTGCACTTTTCCTCCAAAATGATACGGGCCGTAGTTGAGATTCGTTTTAAGGCCGGTTAATTCCTTGGCTTTGTTTACTTTTCTCTTCCGTTCGGAATCAACCTTTTCTATCCGCTCCGCCACGTACACGGCGGAAGCTGTTTGCTTGTTAAGCTTAAATTCAATCCACTGCCCTTCCAATTGGGTAATTTTAGCGGTTCTGGAGTCGCCATCCTTGTCGGTATAATCAACCTCTTCGGTAAGCAAGAGGTCGCAAAACGCGAAAGGCACGCCTTTGTACTTCCCTTTAACAAGGTCGCTTCCGCTGCACTCATCAAAACTCTTCAAGTGCGTTTCCCTCAGCTGCTCGGGGCTGAAGAAACCGTCCGGCTCATAGGACTCAAGCTCAAACGCAGTTGCCAGCATTTCCCTTATTTCCGCTGTAAAGCTTGTTTTTATGATTTTCTTTACAATACCTCTGAGGGAATCCCATTTGATTAAAAAAACGGCAGCAACTGCAAGAGCTGCGATAAACAGTACAGGGCCGCCCCCTTCGCCAAGGGATGCGCTTAATCCGATGGCTAAAATGATTCCCAAAGCGATGATCGCGATTGCGAGCCACCCGAAAACCTTAATCTTTTTTTTAATCGCGGTTATAATCGCAGTCAACTCTCCGCGGCTGAACTGCCCGGTCGCGGCGTCCCCTCCTCCCGCAGAAAAATCCGCGCCGCACTTTTTACATTTATAACGGCCATTTTTAATCGGACTCCCGCATAACGGACAGTTTTTCGTCATATTTTCCATAATTTCCTCCCTTTTTTGTCCAAACTGATTACTATTGTTGTATACACTCGCAGCATGATCAATCGCGCGAAAGCAGTTTTCGCACGCAATCCGCGTTGCGCCGCTCTATCTCCGCAAGCCGTCCGGCGTTTTGAAGCAATATCTCTTTTGAGGCTCCCTGCCCGATCGCAAAATCTGTCAACTCCCGAAGCTTTTCGGACTCAAGTTTTTCTAAATCCGCGACCGGCATTTGTCCCATATAATCCGCAAAAGAGTTGATCTTGGGGTCATAGGATATGCCGACGAGCGGGACCCCGGCAACCGCCGCGAATATCAATCCGTGCAGACGCATGGAAATGACAGCCGTCATGCGCTTCATCATCCCTATCGTAATGCCGGCGGGCATGGGGTCTCTCAATATGTGACAGGGTATTCGCAATCCGCCGGCCGCGGCGTCGGCCGCTTCCCCGTCGTTTCTGTGGTTGATCGAAATAAAAACCGGCGTTAAGCCGTATTTTTCATAAGCGTGGTTCGCGGCGTCCGTAAAACATCGGGCTTTGTCCTTGAACCCCGGCCAGCGCCGCAGGGCAAAACAGATGTATTTTCCGTCGGGGTCCATGCCGTATTTGAGGAATTCATCCCTCACCTTTGTTTCTTCCGCGGCTGAAAGCGACATCGCGGGATCGGACGTCAGTATTATCTCAGGTTCGGATACGCCGAAAGCGGACAGTTCCTCCAAGCTTTTCGGTTCGCGCAAGGTGATGACGTCAACATTGTCGTTTATTATTCTCCCGGCAAGCCGCTTGTTGTATCCGCGGATAACGGGGCCAATCCCGCAGCCGTACATGATGACGCGGTTGCCTGTTTTTTTTGCCAGCAATATCGTAAACAGATAGTACCAAAGGCTGCGGCGGCTCGTTATATCCTGAATCAGGCTGCCGCCGCCGTTGATATAGAGTTCGGTTTTTCGCATTTTCCCGTAAAACCCGATAAAATCGAAAGTATGCAAAGAGTCGACGCCGTATCTTTTTTTTGTCTCTTCCGGCCGGCGCGACAGCACGGTGACAGGCATATCAGCGTCGATTTCCCGCATTTGCATAACAACGGCCTCAAGTATGGCCTCGTCGCCCGCGTTGCCGTGTCCGTAAGCCCCGCAAATGAGGACTCCGGCGCGCTTATTTTGTTTTCCGGCGGAAAAGCTCATGTGCGGACTCCAAATCTCAAGATGCAGGCCGTTTATCTTTTTGCCTTGCAAGAAATATAAAAATATTATACAATTCAAGGCAACAGAGGTCAAGCGGAGGATGCCGGCCGGATGAGACGAATTGCGATCTTTCAATGCGACCTGAAGGTCGGAGGAATACAAAAAGCGCTGATCAACATACTCAGCGAGCTGGACTACAGCTTGTGTGAGGTGGACCTTTTTCTGTTTGACGACGAAGCTTTTTTTGAGATGCCGGAACATGAAAACTTGCACATAACATACCTGAAGCCGTATTTTTGGCTCAACAGGCTGGTCTATTTTGAAATACTCAAACGCTTCGCCCCCGTAATAAAATCCGACGCGGAATACGACGTCGCGATAGATTTTAACAGCTATCGCAATGAATGCGCGGTGGGCGCCGTAACGGTCAAGGCAAAAAAGCGTATTATGTGGATACACAATGACGTTGAGATAAAAAAGAAAAACGAAATCAAATATCGCATATTGTGGCACTTTTTCAAGAAAAAACTGAGCTATTTCGATGAATTCGCGGCTGTGTCGCCCGGCATCACGGACGGCTTTCGCCGCTGTTCAAAAATCACCGACAAGAACATCATCTCCATTCCCAATCACATAGACACGGATGAGATCTTCAGGAAAGTTAAAGAGCCGACGGATTTCGCGCCGGATGAGGAATATTATAATCTTTGTTCAATGGGACGAATCTGCCGCCAAAAAGGTTTTGATATCCTCGTTGAGCATATGGTCCGGGTCGCTGAAAAAAGACCGGACATGCGGCTGTACATAATAGGCGACGGCCCCGACAGGGAAAAACTGGAAAAGCAGATCCGCAGATCGGGGCTGGACGGCGTTGTTACTCTGCTCGGCAACCGCAGCAACCCTTTCCCCTATTTAAATAAAATGGACGGCTTTGTATTAACGAGCCGATACGAAGGGCAGGGCCTGGTCATATGGGAAGCCAAGGCTTTGGGCCCCGAAATCTTTATATCCGAAAACCTTGAAAAATATAACCCCTCCATACCCGGAAGGCAAGACATCGCCGAAGCTTTGTGTCTTGCCCGGAAAAAAGAAAAAAAATACGACGATCTGTCGGCTTACAATAAAAATATTGGCGAGAGCCTCAAAAAGCTGTTGGGCCTTTGACGGCTCCCGCGGAGGACATCGATGACAAAAATCTACCTTATCAGGCACGCGGAGGCCGAGGGAAACCTGTACCGCCGCATCCAAGGGCATTACGACGGTAAAGTGACGCGCCGCGGCATGCTTCAGATCGACGCTTTGGCGGAGAGATTTAAAGACATCCCCATAGACGCCGTATATTCAAGCGACTTAAAAAGGGCCATGCAAACCGCCTCCGCGATAACCGGACCCCGCGACTTGAAGCTCGATACAACGCCCCGTTTGCGTGAGGTGTGCATGGGAGTTTGGGAGGATCGGACTTGGGGCGACATAGAGATCGAAGACCCCCGGCAGCTCGCGTATTTCACGAGCGACCCTTACAAATGGAACGTCGAAGGCTCGGAAAGCTTTCCGGAGCTTTCTATGCGAATAACCGGCATAATAAACGAATTGGCTTCAAAACACGACGGAGAAACAATAGCGCTGATCAGTCACGGCATGGCGATAAGGGTCTATCTCTGCGCCGCGATGGGGATCCCCTCCTCCGATATAGGCCGCGTCCCGCACGGGGACAACACCGGCGTCGCTCTGCTCGAAACGGACGAAACCCGAACAGACATCAAATATTTCAACGACAACAGCCACTTAAACGAGAGCATCAGCACATTCGCGCGGCAAAGCTGGTGGAAAGGCTCAAGCGGCGCCGATAAAAACAATCTGCGTTTTGAGGTAATGGACCCCCGGAAAGAAAAAGACCTGTATTTAAAATGCTATGCCGAATCATGGATGGCCGCGCACGGCGATCTCAACGGTTTTATTCCGGAGCTGTATCAAAAAGGCGCAGAAAATCACGCCGCAGCCGACCCCGCGGCGCTTGTGAAGGCTATGAGAAAAGATGAATTTGTCGGTATCGTCGAACTCGACACCGTAACGGACAGGGAAAAAAACTGCGGCAGGCTGTGCCTGTGCTTCATACTCCCCGAACACAGAGGAAAAGGCTACGGAATCCAACTCATCGGCCACGCCGTATCCGTTTTCAGGAAACTCGGCAGAAAGTCGCTTCGCCTGCATGTCGCCGAGAGCAACACCAAGGCCGCTGAGTTTTACAAGTATTGCGGTTTTTCGCAGATAGGCGCGGATAACGGTTCCGGCGGCAGGCTTTTACTGATGGAAACGGAGCTCTGAATACTTATTCGGAGCCCCGGCGGTAATATATCAGACCGGAATATATTCCCGGCATCGCCCTTTCGTTGTCAATTTCCGAAAAACTTGCCGTGTATTGCGGAAACGGCCGTATCCGCGCGCTCCTCATCTATTAAAACAGATATCTTTATCTCGCTGGTCGATATCATATGAATATTTATTTTTGCGTCGTACAGCGCTTCAAACATCATCGCCGCTATGCCTGACGAGCGTATCATGCCCGCTCCGACTATGCTGACCTTCGCGACGTCCGTATTGACGCTCAAGTGATCGAAGCCTATCAATTCCCGGCAGTTTTCCATCACTTCCTCGGCGTCTTTCACGTCGCTTTCGGCTACGGTAAAGCTGATATCGTTCGTCCCGTCCTTGCCGTATGATTGGAGAATTATGTCGACGTTTATTTTTGCCTTGGCGAGAGCTCTGAAGAGTTTAAAAGCCATTCCGGGTTCGTCCGGCACTCCGAGCACCGCGATCCGTGCGACGTCGCCGTCTTTTGCAATACCGCTTATTTTCATTTCTTCCACCGGTTTGACAACCTCCTTAACAATAGTTCCCGGCGCCCCGGTACAGGTCGATCGCACCTCTATACAAATACCGTAGCGTTTGGCCATTTCGACCGAACGGTTATGAAGGACCTGCGCCCCGAGAGATGCAAGCTCCAGCATTTCGTCGTATGTGATCTCCTCAAGCTTTCGGGCGCCTTGCACTTTTCGCGGATCGGCGGTATATATCCCTTCAACATCCGTATATATCAGACATTTGTCCGCGTGGAGCGCCGCGGCGACGGCGACGGCGGTGGTATCCGACCCTCCCCTGCCGAGAGTGGTGATATCGTCGAATTTATTCACGCCCTGAAATCCCGCGATTATTACTATTCGCCGCCTGTCAAGCTCGTTTTTGATTCTCTCCTCCGATATAGACTTTATCTCTGCCGCTCCGTAAGCCGAATTGGTGTTGATCCCGATCTGCCGCCCGGTGAGCGAAACGACGGGGAGCCCGATTTTTTCCAAGGCCATCGCAGTCAGCGCCGCCGCGATCTGCTCACCCGTCGAAAGTAAAACGTCGAGTTCCCTTTTGGAAGGACGAGGATTTATTTCTTCCGCCTTCGCGATCAATTCGTCCGTAGTGTCGCCCTGAGCGGAAACCACGGCGACAACGTCATGTCCCTCACAGTAGACCTCGGTAACGATCCCCGCGACTCTTCTTATTTTTTCGGCGTCGGCAACCGAGCTGCCGCCGAATTTCAATACATAAAGCATAAAACCACCGCTTAATTATATCTTTTGTTAATCCAAAACCCTGAAGACCGAAAGTATATCGAGCCCTGCAAGTATTTTTTTCAGTTCGGCGCCGCCGGTCTCCTTTGTCAGGAAAGCGCAAACGCCGTCCGGAGCGGTCTTATTCCCGATGAACTCCGCGCCGCCGGGGCTGAATAATCCCTTGATATTGCTTTCCGCGCAGCGGGCGCGGACATAAAACCGGGAGCTTAACAGGTCCGAATCGGTCACATAACCCGGAAAACCGTCGTCCCATTTGATGGTTTTGCGTTTTTCGCGATGCTTTACAGTGTCTATAACATCGGCGACGACCGCGCCGGCAGTCGGCAGTTTTCCCGCTCCCGCCCCGTAAAACATGGCTTCGCCCAAAGCGTTCCCGTGAACGACCACACAGTTCATAACGCCGTCGACATTGGCCGGAAGCTTGGCGGCGCTTATCAAATGCGGGGCTGTGTAGGCTGTTATCCTGCCGTCTCCGGTCCTCAGAGCGCGTCCGAGAAGTTTGATCTTATATCCGGCCGCCGCGGCATACTCGACATCCTGCGGCGTAATGCCTTTGATGCCTTCGGTCTTCACATCGTCCGGATCGACATGTCTGCCGAAGCACAGGTCCGAGAGTATGGCTATCTTACGGCAGGCGTCTTTTCCCTCTATGTCCGCTTCCGGGTTTTGCTCGGCAAAGCCTTTGGCTTGCGCGCCGCGCAAAGCGTCCTCGAAGCTTGTTTTTGAATTTATCATTTCGGTGAGGATATAGTTAGTGGTCCCGTTGAGTATACCGTAAATCTCATTTATCACATTGGCCGCGAGACATTGGATAATGGGCCTTATTATGGGTATCCCCCCGCCGACGGAGGCCTCGAACATATAGTTGACATTCTTGTCCTCGGCAATTTTAAGAAGCTCGTCTCCCTTTGTCGCGACAAGCTCCTTGTTGGAGGTTACAACGCTCTTGCCGGCAAGCAGGCAGCTTTTTGTAAAATCATAGGCGATACCCGTTCCGCCTATGGTCTCCACCGCTATGCTCACCTCGGGATCGTTCAAAACGATAGAAAAGTCTTTGATAATCAATTTTTCAAACGGGTCCCCCGGAAACTCCCTTATATCGACAATATACTTGACAGAGATCTCCTCCGCCGCGTTTTTTGAAATGACGGCGGCGTTTTCCGCTATCACCTCAACGACTCCGCTGCCTATAGTCCCGTAGCCCAATACTGCGATTTTCGCCATATTTTTATCCTCCGATTTGCGGAAATATGATACAATATACCATAAAACGGCAAATTTGTAACCCGCGCGGACGCGCGTTTTCAAAAATTTGTAAGAAACGGCAATTTATGTTATATTAAACTCACAATTTTTAGGAGGGCCCGGATATGAACGACCGAAAAGCAACCGAAATCGTCAGCAACTATACGGCAAACACAAAATATGAGCATCTGCCCGCCCGGGCGATCGAACTTACAAAAGCCGCTTTCATCGACTGTCTCGGGGTCGCGGTTGCGGGCTCCGAAGAACCCCTCTCAAGGCATATACTCGAGTATGTCAAGACTGCGGGCGGCAACGAGCAAGCCACCGTATTCGGCTGCGGCCTGCGCACGAGCGCGGAAAACGCGGCGCTCGTAAACGGAGCCATGGCTCACGCCCTTGATTTTGACGACTGGGCTCTGTGCGTTCACGGTCATCCCTCCGTATATCTCGTCTCGAGCCTCATCGCGCTGGCTGAAAAACACGGATACAGCGGCAAAGACATTATTACCGCCTATGTCGTCGGTTTTGAGGTCGTCGCGATGCTGCCTTATTACATAACGCAATCCTGGTTCGATCAAGGCTGGCACCCGACAGGCGTGTCCGGGACTTTGGGTTCCTGCGCCGCGGCCTGCAATATCATGGGTTTGGATGCCGAAAAAATAAAATTCGCCGTCGGCATCGCCTGCGCCGAGGCCGCCGGGATAAGGGCCAACAACGGCTCCATGAGCAAGGCGCTTCACGCCGGCAACGCCGCGATGAACGGCATAAAGGCCGCAAAACTCGCCGGTTTGGGTCTGGATTCCTGCCCGAATATGCTTGAGGTAAACCTCGGTTTTATTAAATCATTCGGCTTCAACGAGGAAGCGGATTGGAATGAAATACTAAAAGATTTCGGCAGGGAATATAAACTTTGCGGCCCGAGGGGGCTGAATATCAAGCCTTATCCCTGCTGCGGCGGCGCCAATTTTGCCGTGGAAGCAACGCTTATGCTCAAGGCGGACTTCGACTTTAAGATCGATGATATCGAGAGCATCGACCTGCTCGTGAACCCGCAGGCGCATCTGGCACTTATCCATCATGACGCGAAAACCGGGCTTCAGGCTAAATTCTGCATGGAATACGTCGTCGCGCGCACCCTTTTGCACGGGCCTTTGACTCTTGCCGATTTCACCGACGAAGCGGTCAACGACGGCGCAGTTCGCAGACTGATGGAAAAGTGCAAATGGGTCGTGCATTATCACATGCCGTCCAAGGAGGGCAACGCCGACGAATTTGACCCGAAAGGCGTCACCCTGCATCTTAAAGACGGCCGCGCCTTGACCCGGGAGTGCTTCGCCCATCTCGGCATGCCTTCCCGCCCCATGCCCGAAGAAATGCTCGAAAAAAAATTCCGCGACTGCGCCGGTATGAAGCTGCCCGCCGCGAAAGTCGAAAAATGCCTCGAATTGCTGAAAAACTTGGAAAAACTCGATAATATCAACGAACTTGTCGCGAACCTCTTTTAAACAGGTCAAATGATTTGGGCTTGCCGGAAGAGAACCCTTTCGGCAAGCTCATTTTATATCGTTTATTGTGCCGTCGGCGTCAACAGCCACATTAAAAGAGATGTTTTCATAGTATTTGTTGATACGCTCCGCCGTTTCTCCCGAGGTAAGCTTTGTTATTCCGCCTCCCGTTTCGCAGGGAACCAGTCGGACCGTCACATCCTCGCCGGATAAAACAAGCTCAAGAAGGCAGCTGTAGGTTTGTGTGCGGCTGAACCAGAAGTTTCCGGTGCTGTAAACGATCGGTTTCCCCTTGTGAAACTCGGCGCCCTGCAAAACGTGCGGATGATTCCCTATAACGGCGTCGGCTCCGGCGTCGATGCATATTCGCCCCAACTCCCGCTGATATGGCTCCGTTACGGACGTACTCTCCACGCCCCAATGTATATTGACAACTGTGAAATCGCTTTTTGAGACCGCCTCGCTTATGACGGCCGAAAGAAGCCGGGCGTTTTTTTCGTCCGCCCGAAAGATTCCGGGAGAGTTTTCTGTCGCGCCCGGCGTAAAGATCCCGTAGCGCTCTATGCAGCCGGCGCCGATATATGCGATCTTCCGCCCCTTGACGATGAAATAAGCCGGAGCGGCGGCCTCGTGTATATTTTCTCCCGCGCCGATGCGGGCTATTCCCGCGTCATCAAGCGTCTTCAAAGTATCCGACAAGCCTTCTCTGCCGAAATCAAATACATGGTTGTTCGCCAAAAATACGACGTCAGCGCCCATTTCGACAAGTATTTCCGCGTTTTTCGGGTCAGCGCGGAAGACATATTCCTTACCCGGCAGCGCCGTGCCTCCCGTCGTAAACGCAAACTCATTGTTCAGCAGCAAGACGTCGGCGGCTCGCATTCTTTCCAAAAGCCCTCCCGCCAAAACATCGGGCAAGCCGTTTGCGGCGGCTCTTAAAACCGGCACTACATAACCGTCTTCAACCAAATTAATGTCCCCGCCGAAAGACAAAACAATATCGGCGCCGGGGCTTTCCTCGGGAAAAAACACGCGGGCCGCCGCCGCCTTGTCCGGATCGTCCGCCAAACCGTAAAATCTGTCCGTCAGTACATAAATGCTTTCTTTTGTGTTTTCCCGAAGAAAATCCCCGAAATCAAGCCCGCCGCAACCCGCCGCAACCTCATCAAGGACGCCGGGATAAACATGCTCCTCCGTCCAAAGCAAAAATTCTTCAACAGGGAAACCCGGCTCGAAAGCCGGCGACGCCGCAAAAGCGGCGTTTTGTATAAGCTCCGCGCGCTCTTTTTGCCGTATTGCGGCGGGATCCTCAGTCGGCAAAGGCCTTTTTTCAGCCGGCGCTGCGGCCGGCGACGGCGTTTCCGGCCGCGGCGGCAGACTTTCTATCGGTTTTTCACCGGCTGCGCCGCAGCCGCATATGATCGCCGCAATCAGAAAAACAGTCAGCGATCCCGGTATTTTTTTCATATCAACACACCGAGGCTTCCGGCGCGAAATCGCCGCCGGAAGCCTGATCACTTTTTTTATGAACCGGTCACTAAAGCTCATAAAGCTTATTATTTCGCGTATTCTATCGCTTTTGTTTCTCTGAGGACATGTATTTTGATCTGCCCGGGATATGTAAGCTCGTCCTCGATCTTCCGCGCGATATCGCGGGCAAGAAGCACCATCCTGTCTTCGTCCACTTCCTCCGGAACGACCATCACTCTTATCTCGCGGCCGGCCTGTATCGCATAGGACCCCGCGATGCCCGGAAAACTCTTGGATACTTCCTCAAGCTTTTCCAACCTCTTGACATAGTTTTCTATGTTCTCGCGTCTTGCCCCGGGGCGAGCGGCGGAAATGCTGTCCGCCGCCTGAACGATACAGGCTGTAACAGTCTGCGCCTCAATATCGCCGTGATGAGCCGCTATGGCGTGGATCACCTCTTCGGATTCTTTATACTTTCCCGCGAGTTCAACGCCGATTTGAACATGGCTTCCCTCGACCTCATGGTCAACGGACTTGCCTATGTCGTGGAGCAGGCCGGCGCGTTTTGCCGTTGTAACGTCAACTCCGAGCTCAGCCGCTAAAAGCCCCGAAATATGGGCTACCTCGACAGAGTGGTTGAGAACGTTCTGGCCGTAGCTGGTACGGTATTTCTGACGACCGATAAGCTTGACCAAGTCCGGATGCAGGCCGTGGATATTCGTCTCAAAAGTGGCGCTTTCCCCTTCGGCCTTAATGGCGGCGTTGATCTCTTTTTGAGATTTTTGTACCATTTCTTCAATTCGCGCGGGATGTATACGCCCGTCCTGAATGAGTTTTTCCAACGCCAAACGAGCAACCTCGCGCCTTACGGGGTCAAAGCTTGATACGGTTATAGCCTCCGGAGTGTCGTCGATAATAAGATCGCAGCCGGTAAGCGTTTCAATGCTGCGAATATTCCTGCCCTCGCGGCCGATAATGCGCCCTTTCATCTCGTCGTTGGGGAGAGGGACAACGGAAACGGTGATTTCCGACGCGTGGTCCGCAGCGCACCTTTGTATTGCGAGCGCTATTATTTCCCTTGCGTTTGCGTCCGCTTCCTCCTTTGCCTGAGCCTCTATGTCCTTGATCTTCACGGCCATTTCGTGAGTTACTTCCGACTCGAGATTCTTTATGAGATAGGTTTTCGCCTCCTCCGCCGTATATCCCGAGATTTTTTCCAGCATTTCAAGCTGACTTCTTTTGATCAGCGCGATTTCTTCTTGCTGTTCTTCCGCCTCAGACAGTTTTTTGATCAGTTTCTCGCCCTTTTTCTCAATGGCGTCCACTTTTCGATCAAGCGATTCTTCTTTTTGCTGTAATCGGCGTTCCTGTTTTTGAAGTTCCGCCCTTCCTTCTTTTACTTCGCGTTCATATTCCGCTCTGCTTTTGTGTATTTCTTCTTTTGCTTCCAGCAAGGCTTCTCTTTTTTTGCTCTCAACGGTCTTAATCGACTCGTTTATAATGCGTTTGGCCTCTTCTTCAGCGCTTGAGATTTCACGCTCCGATACTCTTTTTCTATATAAAATACCAAGCGAAAATGTTGATACGATTATCAGCGCCAAGGCTGCGACAGAGCCTATTATCCATCCGGTAGAAAGAAAAATCATTTTTTATATATGCACCTCCGATCCGTATTTTAGCCGTTCATATTATTTTAACTTGTCTGCAATTTTATGTCAAGTAAAATGCTTGCCCGGCCGGGTTGAAGCCCGTCTCACCGCCGTCAAAAAGCCCCCTGCGGGGGACGGGGGATACCCCCGTCCCCCGCAGGGGGCGGACAGTTTCCGAGGGCGCCCGGATAAAAAGGCAGCGCCGGCGTTGTTTAAAACCTGCCTGTGTTCAGCGCGGTCTCATAGGCCGTGCTTGTTGCCGCCGCTATATTGCCGGGAGTTATGCAGTCGCCCAATATATAAAACTCGGGCGCGGCAAACCGCAGGGCGACCGCCTCGTCGCGAAGCGGCTTTCGGCCGGCGGCGTAAACGACCGTTTCGGCCTCCGTGAAACTCTCGCCGGTCTCGCCGTCGCATAAAACGCCGCTCTTTGTTATTTCGATCGCGCGGGTATTAAAGCTCAACTCAACTCCGTGGTTTTTAAGTTCGATCATGAGACCGTCCCCGTGAAGGCTGTTGCCGCCGTCATTTATTTGCCCCAGCATCTCCAGGACCCTCACCTTTTTGCCCATCCCGGCCAGATACAGCGCAAGCTCCAACCCCACGAGACCGGCGCCGAGTATCGCCACCGTTTTCCCTGTCTCTCCGGCGTTCAAATACGCGTATTCCGCGCTCATGACATTTTTGCCGTCCATACCTTTTACCGGCGGCTTTACAGGCGCAGCGCCGAGCGCGGCTATGATAACGTCAGCGTTCTCCGCAGCCGCGTATTTTTGCGTGACCTCTGTGTTTACTCGAATATCGACCCCCGCGCGCTCCGCCGCCTTTATCTGATTTTCCAGATACATGCCGAGCTTACGTTTGAAAGGGACATATTTTTCGCACAGGATGTTTCCTCCGAGTTCGGGATTTTTTTCGCAGAGTATGACCTTGTGCCCCTGCCGGGCGCAGCGGACGGCGGCCTCAATGCCGGCTATGCCTCCGCCGGCTATCAGGATTTTTTTCCTGACTCTCGCCGGCGGCGGATCGAAGCGGGTCTTATGCTCATAGCCGGATTCCGGATTGACCGCGCAGTATTTTTCACCGAGGGCAAGCTCGTTCGTGAAGCATAACAGGCAGCGCATACACCATCTGATCTCGTCTTCTTTGCCGGCCATTATCTTGTTCGGCAGATCGGGGTCCGCGATAAGGCTTCTGGCCATTTCAACAACGTCCGCTTTCCCTGAGGCAATTATCTCCTCGAGCATCTCAGGTTCCCCGAGGGCGCCGATGGCGGCAACAGGGGTCTTGACATGCTTTTTTATCTCCGCGGCGTATTTGACATTGCAGCCGTCGCCGAGAAACATCCTGGGATGAGTCACGGTAAAAGCGTCTCCGGCTTCATGATTGCCCACGCTGACTTGGATAAGGTCGCATTTGCCGTCCAACTGTTCGGCAAAAGCTATACCCTCCTCGATGCCGTATCCCTCGTCATAGCATTCGCTGCCGCTTATGCGGACTTCTATCGGCATTCCCGGTCCGACGGCCTTGCGTATCGCGTCGCATACGGCCACGGTGAACCTTGCCCTGTTTTCAATATCCGGCCCGCCCCATTTGTCTTTCCGCGTATTCAGCCGGGGTGAAACGAACTGATGCAAAAGCCAGCCGTGCCCGGCGTGCACCAAGACCATGCGGAAGCCCGCGTTTTTTGCCGTTACAGCCGCCTCCGCGAATTTTTCTATGGTTTTTTCTATCATTTCCGCGGGCATGGCTTCAACGAGCCTTCCGGCCATCTCGGTTTCAACGGGCCCGAAAGCCCTGCCCGTGATCTGTCCTCCGTAAAAATTGACCTTGCGGTTGGCGTACATACCGGTGTGCGACAGCTCCGCCGTAGGCACCGCTCCGAACCTTGATACAGCGTTCGCGATCCGGCACATCGGCATGAAAGCGTTGACGTTGTCCGCCCAGACCGCCCTGTCCCGGCTCACGCTGCCGAATTCCCCGTCTACGATGAATTCACAGCTTGCCACGGACGCCGCTCCGCCTTTTGCCTTTCTTGCGTAATAATCGGCCGCTTCCGGCGGCAACACGCCGTCTCCCGTCATATTCTGATAGCCGGTGGGAGCGGCGAAGATTCGATTTCGGAAAAACACGCCCCTCAATACGAGCGGCTCAAACAGATGCGGATACTTTAAACTTCCCATTGTTTCATATCCTCCTTTGTGCGATTAACCTTTTATTCCGTATCACTCACAGCGGCATCTCCGTCTGTTCATATATTAATTTAAGTATATCATACGAGAATATATCCGCAAGCACGAATCGCCGGCAAATCGGAGCTCTTTATAAGCTTTTTCTGAATAATACCCGCGTTTACGGGCAGTTTCCGAGAGGGAAGCAGCCGTACAGCACTGAAATAATGACAAAGACCGCTGCCGGCCGGAACGAAAAAACGAGGAAGTCAACAATGACCTCCTCGCTTTTTATATTTCGGTTCCCGCTTACTTCGGGTAAGCCGGATATGTCACCGCTGTTCAGAAAGCGGGGCAACAGCGCGGTAAGTAATGGCGATTGCTTGCTCGGCGGTCAGATTTCCGTCGGGATTAAAGCTGTTATCGCTGACGCCGCGTATGATGTTCGCTTGTACAGGCCAGCCCAGTTCAGCGTCAACCCAATGACCTTGTACATCAGTAAACGAGTGGGCGTAACCGTCTGAATCGATCCCCATCACACGAGCTGCGCGGTTGATAACAGCCGCTATTTGCGCACGGGTCAATGTTCCGCCCGGGTCGAACCTGTCCTCGCCGACGCCGTTTATGATTCCGAGGGCATTAGCCGCGAGGACGGCTCTATCGGCCGTGTCGGTAAAAGCGTCATTGTTGATCGAAACGCCCTTTGCGGCCATGAAATCGTCAATGGTCTGCCCGGAGGCTTCTTGAAGCAGGTTTATGAACATCTGCGCCACATCTCCGCGCGATACGTCTTTTGTATAGTTTTTTTGAAGGTTCTCCGGCACAAGCCCTGCCGCTGTCGCCGCCTTGACCTCCTCTGCCGCCCATGAAGACGGCTCCTCGGCAGGCGGCGCGGATGAAGCGGTATCGTCATTCACAGCCCATCCGGTGATAAGCCATACTTCGGGAAAACTATCCGATGAGTAGCTGCCGGGGGGTGAAGACACTGCCATGTAGCAATCATCACCAATCCTGATTTCGGCGTCCGCCAGATACAGAATTTCACCTGCCGGTACAAATTTGGTTTCGGAACTACCGTCAGTTACGGCCACTACCTCCATGTCTCTGTCAAATTTAAGCGTACCGGATAAGTCAGTATATATAAACATGTAAACATCCGCGCCTTGCATACGGTCATACACATTCGTAACAGTGATGCCGCCTCTGATGGTGATTTCCGGTATTATTACAGGATCTGACGGTCCGATAAAACCCGGCTCCGCCGCAAAAGCGAATAACCCGATATTTGTGCAAAGCGCGATTGTAAGAATTATGCTGAAGATTTTCCTTTTCATGCGGTTAATACCTCCTGTTTTCAGATCGTTCCGGTATCTGACAATTTTAACAAATCATCATCCGAACTGATATGAACTTTACAATATCATGCTTGTTTTTTATAATCAAGTAAATAATCGGACTAATTTCGGTTCCGGCGATTCTTTCGGTGTTAAAACAAAAAAACATTGAAATGAAATACTGTACAAAAAGCAAAAACAGATATATAATGACACGGATATTCCGTTATTTTTTATAAAAAGGAGTGCAAACATGAAAAAGACTCGAATTATTGCGACAATTCTGATCCTCGTAATGGCGCTCTCCCTCGCCGCCTGCGGCGGCGGCTCATCGACCGGCGGCGGCGCGCCGGCCGAAGACAACCTGACCTACAATCTCACATACAGCTACTTCGGCCCCGAAGTCATTCCCCCCGGGCAGTTCGTTGTGCTGGCTGCCGAAAACGTCAAGGAGCGGTCAAACGGACGTCTGTCGATAGACTGCTATTTTAACGGCACATTACTTAAAACAAGCGACGCGATAACAGGCTGCATCAACGGCACCGCGGATATCGTTTGGGTCGATTCCAGCGTTTTGGGAGAAGTGTTTCCCTTAAGCAACGTCTTTTCCATGCCGTACATGTCAACTCCTCCGGCCAAGACCGGATTGGACGCGTCTTTTAAGGAGCTTTTGGCCACCTGCCCCGAGCTGGGTGACGAATTGGCGGCGCAGGGACTTATGTATCTCGGCGTTATGCCCGCCGGAGGCTTCCATCTGCACGGCGTCAGCGAATTATTCGATTCCCCGTCCAAACTCGGCGGCAAAACGATAGACGGTCTCGGAGAAGGCGGCAACCTTATAACCGCTTTGGGCGGGAACGGCATCGTGCTTGACACGGGTGATTACTATTTGTCCCTGAGTACGGGCCTTGCAAGCGGTCAGCTCAACCACTTTGCCTCCATACACGGTTTCGGGGCGGACGAACTCCTCACGACTCACGTCGTTTTTTCCAACAGCAAAGACCCGACCGACTATGACTCCATGTTCGGAGGCGGACTCTACGCCGTTTTGATGGGCACCGCCATGAACCTCAACTCCTTTAACAGCCTGCCGGCGGATCTGCAGGAGATACTTGTTGACGAGTTTTCGCGGATCGACGAATACATAACGCCCATTGACCTCGAATACATGATCAAGGTCACTATCGATATGTCGCTCGAGCGCGGCGACACTTTTGTCTTTATCGACGACAAGGCGCGCGAAGAATGGCAGCCGGGCATACAGTCTCTGCTTGACAAATGGTCATCTCAGGTCAGCGCCCTCGGTTATGACGGCATGTCCATATATAACAAGCTGATCGAACTGTTCGCGAAATATTCCTGATCCCCGGCGAACGATCTCCTTAATCAACCGGACAAGGCCGGGTCCTCGTCCTTGTCCGGTTATCGTCTGTTCAGCATACCGTTATCCAACAATTCTTTAAACGGGAGGCGATATGAGGATATGAACGCCGCCGGAAAAATAATAGGGGCAATCGAGAAATTTATCAAAGCCGTGAGCATCTTGGACGGTTACATCATACTTGCCATGATGCTGATGATCTGCGTCGACATCGTAATGCGCGTCATGGGAACAAGCATTACCGGAAGCGTTGAGATCACCACCATGGCTGTTCCGGTCATTGTTTTTTTCGGAGTCGGATACACCGCTCTTCAGGGGATGCACATCCGAGTGGACATAATCAAACGATGGCCGCATATTGACAGATTTACGAGCCTGCTGAGCATAGTCGTGATCGCCGTCATCGGATATTTTTGCGTGGTCCAGGCGATACAGGTATATAATCTTTCGACTTCGTCAACGATACTGCACATTCCGAGATGGCCTTTTGTGCTGATAACTGCTTTCGGCATGTTTATGGTGGTATTGGCCATGATCCTCAATGAAATAAAGATCTATACGGACATACTCCGGCAGCGCGGAAAAAAAACAAATACGCTTCCCGAAGCCGGCGAAGAACTGTAAAAAAGCCGCATCTTTAGAACTGGAGGTACCCGGATGACATTTAATATGCTCGTCGGTATAACAGGCTGCGTGTTGATTTTGGTATTCATATTTGCCCGGGTGTGGGTCGGCCCCGCAATGATGATAGTGAGCCTTATCGGCCTCACCCTGATGAAGGGCTGGAAATATACCATGGGCACGCTTGCCCCGGTGCCTTATTCCGAAATGGCAAACTATACCTGGGCTTGCCTGCCTTTATTCATTCTCATGGGATGCGCGCTTTCGCTCACCGGCATCGGCGGAGATCTGTATGCTTTTGCCCGAAATGCGCTCGGCAAGATCCGCGGGGGATTGGCCATGGCCACCGTATGCGCCTGCGCCGTGTTCGCCGCCATCTGCGGCGACAGCGTGGCCACCGCCGTCACCATGGGCAAGGTCTCCCTGCCGGAAATGAAGCGCTATCACTATGACGAGGGCCTCGCCGCGTGCTCCGTCGTTTCCGGCGGCACCATAGGCATCATGATACCTCCCAGCGTCTCTTTCATCATGTACGCCATGATAACCGAACAATCAGTAGGGAGGCTGTTTGCCGCCGGCATGCTGCCCGGCATAACTCAGGCTTTGTTTTATGTCATAACGATCACGGTCATCTGCAAATTCCGCCCGAAATACGGCGGCGAAAAAGTTGAAGTGACCCGAAAAGAAACCGTCAGGAGCTTCCTACCGGTCTGGCCGGTGATTTTGCTCTTTGTCCTTATGATGGGCGGCCTGTACGGCGGATTCTTCACTCCCGTGGAAGCCGGCGCGTTCGGCGCTTTTTTCACTTTTGTTATCGCCTTTATCCTGCGCAGGCTTCGAAAGGAAAATTTCAACGCTATTTTAAAGGACACTGTCCAGTCGACCGGCATGGTTTTATTTCTCATCGTGGGAGCTTATTTTTTCACCCGTTTCATCACACTCTCCGGCATTACCACCTCGCTGACCAAATCTCTGCTCGCTTGGCAGGCGGCAAATGAGATCCCGCGCATCGTGATAGTTCTCATAATACTGGGCTTCTATTTCATCACCGGGTTTTTCCTTGACGCTTTGGCTTGCGTTCTTTTGACTCTCGGCATAGTATTCCCCATCATCACCGGTTTGGGTTACGACCCGATCTGGTGGGGAGTCCTTATGGTGCGTATGTTGGAAACAAGCTTGATAACCCCGCCGTTCGGGCTCAACCTGTTTTGTATTTCACGCTCGTGCGGCGTACCCATAGGCACGATGTACAGGGGCATATTCCCGTTTATCGTTGCCGACGCCATGCATATCGCCCTTCTGATCGTTCTTCCGGACCTTTCCCTCTGGCTGCCGAGACTCATGGGATTGATGTAGCTCCGGATCGATTTACCAAAAAGAGGGAGTTTTTGTTATGTCAAATGAAGAATACGGCAACCGGGTCGTGCAATACCCGCCGCAGTATTCCGTATGCACCGGGTGCAAAAGCTGCCAGCTTTTGTGCGCTCTCAGGCAGGACGGCGTTACCGGCCCCCAACACGGCGGGATACAAGTCATGCACGGCGAATTGGATCACATGTACCACACCGTCCTGGCTTGCCTGCACTGCGCCGATCGCCCGTGTTACGAGGCCTGTCCCAAAAAGGACAAGGCCATGTGCAAGGACGGGGAAACAAACACAGTTTTCGTCAACCGGGAAGAATGCACGGGCTGCGGCGCTTGCTTTAAAGCATGCAAAGCGGTCCCTTCACGTATATTGATCGATAAGAAAAACCGCAAAGCGAAAAAATGCGACCTGTGCCGCGACCGTGCCGAGGGGCCTCTCTGTATCCAATACTGTCCGGCGCGCGTTCTGGGACTCAGCGGAGACCCTCTCCCTTATGAAGCGGACGGGAAAGGAGGTTGCATAACGAAATGAAAGGGATCGAACAAAAAGAAGGCCGGCTGCCCGGCGGATACGCCGGCAAGATACTGCGCATCGATTTGACGAATTCCTCGACAGAGATAATTCCCACTTCGAAATACGTTCCCGAATACATCGGCGGCTGGGCGGTATGCAACGCCATATTTTTGGAGGACGTAAAAGGGCCCGTGCCCGCCTTGAGCGCGGAAAACGAGCTTATATACATGCTCGGCCCGGGAGCCGGGACGGGGCTGCCCATTATGGGCCGCGCCGAAATCTGCGGCGTCGCGGCGAATAACATACCCGAATCCTACACTCATTCAAGTATAGGCGGATATTTCGGCCCCATGCTCAAGTGGGCTGGATACGACGGATTTGTCCTCACCGGCAAAGCCCCCAAACATACCTATATCTATATCGAGGACGAAAAGATCAGCTTCCTTGACGCCGACGAAGCCGGTTTGTGGGGAGAGTTTATCCATGAGAGCCAGGAAAAGATTTTTAAACTCCACGGCCCTGACGCTTTCAGCCTTGTCATAGGCCCCGCGGGGGAGCATATGCACCGCAACGCTACTGTCGGCACCGGCAATGACCACGTATCCGCCAAAGCAGGATTCGGCGCGGTCTGGGGCTATAAAAACCTTAAAGCCATTGCGGTGCGCGGAACCGGCACCGCCAAGCCGGCAGTCGGTTTGGATGAACTCTTGAAAATACGCCTTGAGATCGGCAACCCGAAGATGCAGCCCAATCCCCTCAAAAGAAATTACAATTTCACGTCTTTCCCCTCCAACGATTTTCGCTGCGAGGAGGAATGGGCCTGCTATGACGCCAAGCTTTGCTGCAGCCACGGCTGCAACGGAGTCTGCGTATGGACCTGCTTCGATATAGAAGACCCGCTCAATCCCGGACATAAAGTTACGGAGGGCGTTAAATGCATGGAGCGCTGGGCGGCAAATCTGACCTATGACTGCGCCTGGCAGGGCGGCGCCTACGTGCATTCGCACCGCCAGGAGACACCGGGCAATTTCACATGGTGCGCTTTTATCAACCCCGTAGACATCAACGACCCGGATCTGACTTTTTTGCAGAACGAATACAAGGGCGACCGATACGATCTTTTGGCGCCTAACATGGAACGCGGATACGCGATATCCTGGTTGTGCACCCAATACGGTTTGGACAAATGGGAAATGGTATTTTGGTATATGGCGTGGCTTTCCATGTGCAAAAAAGAGGGGCTTTTGGAAGGCATTGACTTCGGCAGGGAAGTTGACGTTGACGACGCGGATTTCGTTAAATACTTCATAAAAATGATGACCTACCGAACGGGTCCCGAAATAAAACTCCCCGACGGCTCGAAGCGCCCCATAGGCGATTTGTTTGCCGAGGGCATGGGCCGCGTCACCCGCGCGCTCGGGGAAGAAAAATTCCGCTATTCATTATATCACGGCCGCACCAACCTTTTAGGCGAAAAACTGGATATACCGGTCTCTTGGGAAGCCGCCTGGGGCGTATGCACGCATTGGCTCGGCAGGGGCTTTCAGGGATGCCCGAAACCTCAGTGGCTGGTTTATGCGGCGGGCGAGATGTTGGATTCCCGCGACGCGCAGGGAAATTCACACAGCCATATGTGGATAGAGGATTATTACAAAGTGACCGCCGACCCGGCTCACAACAGATTTCTCGCTGAGTTCTCAATGCAAAACGGCCTGTGGGCCATTTTGAAGGACTCTTTGGGCTCCTGCGAGTATCACATACCCGATATGGGGAGGCCCGGTCAGGAAGCTCTGCTTTTCACTGCCGCCACCGGTATTGAAACAACGGATGAAGAGCTTATGTATGCCGCAAGAAAAGCGCGTCTTATGTACCGCGCGATACTCATGCGCACAGCGGGGCGGACGCGTGATTTGGAGGTCGAGAGCATATATAATTGGCTGACTTATCCCGACCCTTGGGGCCAAGTCACCGACTGGGACGAATGGAACGACTGGACAGATCTGCTCTATGAAGTCAACGGATACGACAGGGCCACCGGCCGGCCGTTCCGCAGCACATGGGAAAAGTTCGGCCTCAAAAATATCGCCGACGAAATGGAGCTTTCGGGAATGCTGCCGCCGGAAGGCGGGACCCCCGGCTACGTCCGTAAGAAAAACCCGTTCCCGAGATAAAAACCCGAACAACAAACGAGGTCGCTTCCGGATTAATATCCCTTTTGCGGCTTTCGCGGAAAGGACCTGTAATAAACATGAAATACTTGGAAAATAAAGTGGCGATGGTAACAGGCGGCGCAAAAGGGATGGGCGCCGCCATATGCCTCAAATTTGCGGAAGAAGGCTGCGCCGTCGTTGTCAATGATCTGGACGGGGCGGGCGCCGGCGTCGTGGCGGACGAGATAGTTTCAAAAGGCGGCGCAGCCGTGTCCAACCGGGTGGATCAAACGGATAAATCCGCCGTCGACGCCGTAACGGAAGAAACGATAAAACGTTTCGGGAAGATCGACATTTTGGTGAACAACGCCGGCGGCGTCGCGGGGATGAACGGAGTCGGCCCCAGCGGCACTTTCACAATGGACGAATGGCAGAGGATTCTGAACATAAATTTGAACGGCCCCCTGCACTACATGCTGGCGGTCATTCCTCACATGAAAAAGGCAAATTACGGAAAAATAATCAATTTTTCCTCCATCGGGGCTTTTACCCCGACCGTTTCGGTCCTGCCCTACCACGCCGCCAAGGGCGCGATCGAAAGCCTCACCATGAATCTGGCTTTTGAACTCTCCCGCGACAATATCAACGTCAACGTCATAGTCCCTGGTAACATACGCACGCCGTTTTGGGACAATGTGGTGATACCCACCGATATGACCCGCGACGAATTCTTTGACGAAATCGTCAAACGTCAGGTCCCTCTGCGTAAAATGGGCGCGTCCGAGGACGTAGCCGGCGCGGCGCTTTATCTCGCCTCAGGCATGTCCGACTTTGTCTCGGGCCAACGGCTCTATGTGGCGGGCGGCTGCCCGAACGTCCTGACTTCCGCTGTTTTGATCAAAGAAGACAGACTCAGCTGACGCCGGATCATTCGAGGAAACGCAGATGAAGATATACACAAGGACCGGAGACGACGGCACGACTTCTTTGTACGGCGGAGAAAGGACCGAAAAACATTCGCTGAGGGTCGAGGCTTACGGGACCTTGGATGAACTCCAAGCCGCCGTCGGCCTTGCTCGCTCCGTGTGCGAGGACACGCAGGTAAAAAAGGCGCTGAAAGAGATCGAGCAGCAGCTTGTTAACGTCATGACGCAGACAGCGTCCCCGAACGCGGCGGTCAGCATGATAAAAGACAGCGACGTCACTGACCTTGAACGGGAGACAGACCGGCTTTGCTCGGACGGGTGCGGTTTTTCCGGTTTTGTTCTGCCGGGGGAGAATCTGCCTTTTGCCGCGCTGCACTTCGCGCGCACCGTCGCTCGCAGGGCGGAGCGGCGTATGTTCGCCTTGGCGGCTCAAGAACCTGTGGACCGGCCTGTTTTAAACTACATCAATCGCCTGTCCGATTATTTATTCGCGCTTTCGCGGCAGGAACTCAAAAATCCGTGAGGAGACCCGTCAAATGAAAATAACCGGGGATTTTTCATCATACGGCATGCCCGATGTTTGGGACGAAACCGTCGACGTCATTATAGTCGGCTCCGGTTTCGCGGGATTGGCCGCGGCCGCCGAGGCGGGAGCAAAGGGCGCAAAAGTTGCGGTCTTGGAGAAAATGCCCTATTTCGGAGGGAATTCGCGCATTGCCGGCGGCGGGTGCTGTTCTTGGGACAGCAAACTGAAGCTCAGAGAGAAGCTTGATCTCGGGGAGGACTCTCCGCAGCTGCATACGGAGGACACGCTCAAAGGCGGGGCATACTATAACGACCCCCTCCTTGTCGAGATCATGGTGCGCGGCGCGCCCGGCGGACTTGATTGGCTTATGGACGCGGGAATCGAATTCGACGCAGTCCTGCACCACCTCGGTGCGCATTCGGCGGCAAGAGGCCACCATGAAATAAACCGCTCCGGCAAAGCGATGGTGGAAGCTCTTTACAGGCAGGCTGAGAAATGCGGAGCGGATATCCTGCTCAACTCCGAGGTAACGCGCATTTGGCGCGAGGATGCGACCGGCCCCGTGCTCGGATTGCGGTATAACCGTAACAACACCGAAAAAAATCTGCGAAGCCTGAAAGGAATCGTCATCGCCTCCGGCGGATTCGCCGCAGACGCCGAAATGGTTTTGCAAAACAACCCCGGGCTCGGCAAGGACTACCTGTGCAGCAATCACAAAGGAGCCACGGGCGAAATGCTGCGATACGCCAAGGCGATAGGCGCCGACACTCTGCACATGGAGTTTATTCAGCTTTTTCCCTGCGCTGCGGCAAAAAGCGGCGCTTTAGACCGTTTTGCTTTAGACAGCTACTCCGGGGCCGGTTTCGGCGCTGTATACGTCAATGAAAAAGGTCTTCGTTTCGTAAATGAGTTGGCCGGGCGCGATGAAGTTTCAAACGCGCAGCTCCGGCATCAATCGAAACCGACTTGGGCGATTTTCAGCAAAGACACCTTCGACGCTCTTAAAACTCCTTCGGAAATATTAAAACAGGGAGAGGCCTCCAAGCGGCTTACTGTCGGGAAAACGCCCGAAGAGACGGCAAAGCGGGCGGGTATCGAACCTCTTGCTCTGGCTGCGACCGTTAACGAGCATAACGCGATGATCAAAAACAGATCAAAGGACAGCTTCGGCAAACCTGTGACCGCTCAAATGCGGCTGATGGAAAACGGACCGTTTTATGCGGTCGCTCAATGGCCCTCAGTCCATTTTTGCATGGGAGGCCTGCGAATAAACAAAGACGCTCAAGTGTTGGATATTTGGGGAAACCGCATACCGAAGCTCTATGCCGCGGGAGAGGCCTGCGGCGGTGTCCACGGGGCAAACCGCCTCGCCGGAAACGCAATAACGGAGTGCATCGTGTTCGGCAGGATAGCCGGAGTCAACGTGACGGGTACAGAAGACTGATGTATACCGGGTGTTTGGCTGAATAACGAGTGTCATATATCAATGAGGAGCGCAATAATGGGCGATTGGAAAAATAAAATACCGGCATCCTTGCTTTCAAAATATGAAATACACAATTTCAATCACGCTGCAGAAGTTTTATCAGAGGCTTATAAAGCCGAATACTCGGAGATTATCGGTGCGCTTGAAATCTTTACGTTATCTGTGTCAGACATTGTTGCCGGTGGCGGCAATGAATCGGCTGTCCCAAAAAAACTATCTGCATATCTGCATCCGCTTGAATGGCAGGAAGTAAAAATTTCAGGCGATTTGCTTGTGAAGCTGCACCGTCGAAACCCGTCACAGATTACAGAATTTACAATTCAAGATTTTATTGACGGACATAATATAGACTATGTGAAGAACCGTGTTGCTGTTGATATGAGTGGAACAGTAAAGATCAGACATTTGATCGGGATTTATATGCTTTTCGGACATTTTATGAGTGCGGCATAATTTCGTGCGGAGTTATAATCACTCGCAGCGAACAATTGAATCCTGTATTCGGGAAATTAGGGATCAAGAAAAAATACGGAGCAAGTACGACATGGATGGGTAAGCTGCTTCCTCGTATAAGTTCCGGGCGTCATGGCGGATGCCCTCTTATGGTGGTGGGTATTACTCCAAAAGCAATCTCAGACTTGGAGGTTGAATAATGTCTTCTCATAGTCAAAACTACCATAACGAACATGATTTAATCTCCTTTTGTGATGGAAAAAAATTTAAGACTATTTTAGCAGATCCACCGTGGCAATTTCAGAATCGAACCGGAAAAATGGCGCCGGAGCATAAGCGGTTAAACAGATATCCTACAATGAAACTTAAAGATATTAAGGCAATACCTGTTAATGAAATTGCGGACAGCCCGTGCCACCTGTATCTTTGGGTTCCGAATGCTCTATTGCCTGAAGGTCTGGAAGTAATGAAAGCATGGGGATTTCGGTATAAGTCAAACATCGTTTGGGAGAAAGTCCGTAAAGACGGAGAGCCGGATGGCCGTGGCGTAGGTTTTTATTTTCGTAATGTTACAGAGCTTGTATTGTTTGGCATAAAGGGCGAGAATGCACGCACGCTCGCGCCGGCTCGCAGTCAAGTTAATTTAATCCGTACTCAAAAAAGAGAGCATTCCCGTAAGCCTGACGAAGTTTTTGACATCATTGAGCAATGCAGTGTAGGGCCGTTTTTAGAATTGTTTGCTCGCGGAACCCGCGAAAACTGGACTCTGTGGGGCAATGAAGCCAACGGGAACTACACTCCTGATTGGCCGACATATAAAAATGCAAGTAATTCAATTTGTCAAATGACTGTTTTAAACATACGAGCTATCCCGGAAATAACAAAATAAAGCTTAACGAATATTCTCTTGTGATTTTTGAGAGTACACGCCCCTCATTTTGCCCTCCCTGTTCCTTCGGTTCAAAGAGAAATAAGTTAAAATTGCCCTATCTGTTTGCCTGCCACCGTATTAAAGCAAATGTGATAACAGCAAAAGCAGCAGTTCCAAGCGGACCTGCTGCTCTGTTTTTCCGTTTACTCAGCATGAAAGTAGTTGCTGTATTTTCCCTTATCTCATCCCGCTTTTCACGCGGACGTTATTTTTTTCGCAATATGACGGTCCCCAAATTCTTCGCGGGGCCGAGGCGGACTTCCGTTTGCGCCGGAACATAGCCCGTTGCTTCAACGCTCAATGTGAACACCGCTTCCGCGGGAAGGCGGTCGAAGCGAAAATCGCCCAAAGCGTCGGTAACTGTCTCGCGTTTTTTTCCTGTCTTTTTGCAGACGAGAGAAACGCCGACGCCGCAGGCCGGCTCTCCGGGTCTGTCCTCGAAGGCGATCTCACCCGCTATAAAAGGTTTGGGCAAAGCGTGATACCGCACTCTCGGATCCGTGCCGAATTGCGGCTTATATGTCTCCAGCCGCTCGCCCAAGCGGGCGGCAAGCTTCGAAATCTCGCTGTTTTTATCGGACATGTCGCCGAAGACGAGCGCCCCTGTAGGGCAGCACTCGACACAGCGGGTGGTTTTCGCGCCTTCGCTTATCATGTGAGCGCACAAGGTGCATTTTTGAGGCAAGTTCAACGCTTCGTTCCAAAACACAACGCCGTAAGGGCAGTTTTTCACAATGCTTTTTGCTCCCTTTGCCTTTTCGGGGTCGATGATAACAATGCCGTCCGGCCGGGTATATACCGCGCCCGCGGGCGCTCCCGAAGCGCACGCCGGATTTTTGCAATGCTGACACAGCAGAGGAATACACTCAAGCCTTACTTTGTCGCCCGTTCCGTATTCAACTTCTCTGATATTTATCCACTGCTGCCCCTCAGAAGCCGGGGCGGCGCAGATTCCGCGGTCGTTGCCGACGTGCTCGTCCTTGCATGCAAGAAAGCAGGCGCAGCAGCCGGTGCATTTTTCAACGTCGCATATAAGACCGTATTCAGCCATATCCGAAGATTCCTCTCTTTCCGTTAAGCGTCCCAAAGGCGCACTTCACACAAACATGTGTTCGGCGTCATGCCCGGGCAATATTTTGAAAGCATTCGGGACGATGTGAGCAGATTGACGCATCCGGCCCGGTCCGTCGCGCCGGGGACCGGCATGACGGGATCGTATTTGGCCGAACAGCCGTAACTGTGAACAACGCCTCGCGGAACGCGATGAGTCACAACGGCTATGCCCAAGACCGAACCCCTGTCGTTATACAGCTCCACCACCGCGCCTCCGTTAATGCTTCGTTCGGCGGCGTCTTCGGGGTTCAAGCGGACAGGCCAGTACGCGTATCCGTCTTTTATTACGCGGTGGCCGGGTATCTCGTCAAGCCAAGCGGTATGGTTGTCGTAGTGAGTATGGAATGAGAAGCGCGGGTGCGGAGAGATGAGCTGAAGCGGATATTTTTCAAACAATTCCCCGCTCTCCGCTCCCTCCCACGAGGGTATGTATTCCGGCGAGAGCGGTCTCTCGTCATCTTTCGGCGCGAGGCGCTTTAAGCTCTCACTGACAAATTCTATTTTTCCGGAGTCAGTCCCCAGCCCGGCCGAACGCTCTGTCCCGAGATCGGGGTTGCTCGCGTCCGGCGTGTCGCACATGCGGCCCTCGGCATACCAGCGCATACCCGGACGGGCTTTGTAGTCTTCCGGCACGGGAATGATGAGGTAGCCTTTCCTGTTGAATTCCTCCCAGGTTATCATTCCTTTTTTCGCGACTTCCGAGGATTCAAAATACAAGCGGCACCAGTCGAGTTCGGTGTTGCCCTCGGTATAGGTCTCTTTCATGCCCAAACGGTCGGCTAACGCGGAGAGTATCTCATAGTCGGATCTCGACTCTCCGAGCGGTTCCGCGCACTTTTGCTCCCTTATTATCGTGCGCCAATTACAGCCGCATTGGGAATTGGTGGTATAACCGCCGCAGGCGGCCCACTCGCCGATGTCTTCGCGTTCCAGATTGGTGCAGGCCGGCAGTATCACATCGGCGAAACGGGCTTCGCCGCCGTACCAGCAATCCTGATTGACAACGCATTCGAGTTTGTCGCTTTGGTACATCTGTACCCACTTGTTCGTATCCGACATCGTGCCTATAAACGAACCGCCGTAGCGATAGAACATCTTGACCTCGCCCTCGGTCGGATAGTGCTGCGGGATGAACTGCTGCTCCAAACTCTGCCCGCAGAACCCGACGCCGTTGAAGTCGCCCTCGCCCGCCATTACGGCGTCAGGCAAGGTCAGGCGGTAAAGTCTTTGTTTTGTGGGATTCATAAGCGACAGTTTTTGCTTGGCCACGTCGGCTTTTCCCATTTGCCCGCGCGGTTCGGCATAAGCCGGAAACCATGTGTATTCCGAGGGGCAGCCCATGGTCATGCCCCAGATCGAAACGCCGGGTTTCCCGAGGCCCTGCATGGCCTGTAAAAGCACCATCATTCTGGCCCATTCGGTACCGTAGGCGGTGCGGCACGCGCCGCCCTCTCCTCCGCGGCTGCCGCAATTCAGGCTTGTTTTGTGTTTTGCCCAGTCCCGCGCGAGACCGCGTATCCTGCGCGCCGGAATCCCGCATTTTTCCTCTGCCCACTCCGGCGTTTTCGCGACGCCGTCCTTTTTGCCGCGCACATAAGAGGAAAACTCATCGAATCCGACAGTTTTTTCCGCCAAATACTCTTTGTCATATGTCCCCTCGTCGATCCACACAAACGCTATCGCCATTGCAAGCGCCGTATCCCCGCCGGGTTTTACGGGCAGCCATATGCCGTCCATGGCGGCGGCGGTATAGTTATAATAAGGATCGATGACGTAAACTTTTTTACCCTGTTCCTTGAGCCATGTGCGCCATATCGCCGATTCCTGACCGGAATAGGTGCCGCGGGTCGAATCGGGGTCGGCGGACCAGCAGACGAACATTTCCGAGTTTTGCAGCGCGTCGCTGAGCAGATCGAAGGGCTCCGGCATGCCCAGCCGCCAATAAAAACCGTATGTGTGCGTCGCTCCCCAGTGCCATCCCTCCCAAGAATCCGGATTATCAAGGATCGGAGTAAAGTGCAGCATGTTCATAAATCTTGCGAACGGCCCCATCTTATATCCCACGACGCCCCAGTTGTGGTGGGACGAAGTGATGCCGGTAACGGCATGTCCGCCGTGTGTGTCGATGAGGCGCTTCATTTCTCCGGAAACCAGATCCAAGGCTTCGTCCCATGATATCCGCACATAATCCGATTTTCCGCGGTTTTGGGGATTTCTCTCACCTTTCGGGTCCCAGTCCACCCGTTTCATTGGGTAAAGAATCCGGTTTTTTGAATAAAACCGGTCGCGTTCGGCATGGGTGGCGGGCGAACAGCGCAGCGCTTTGGGCGGCGAATAGCTCTTGCCTCCGGCTTCAATACTCCAAGCTTTCGGATAGTCTTCTTCCGGTATCTGCAACGGCCTTATACTTGTTATGACGCCGTCCTTCACATACACGGAAACGGGTCCTCCGTTTGTCAGATTTGTAAACACTTGCTCCATATCATATGCTCCTTATTTCGCAAAGTTTAAAACAAGCTTCCGGCCGGCCGTTTTTCGGCTTGCACGAAAGCTTGCTATCTAACGTAATTGCCCAAAAATGAAAATCCCAGTCTGGTCTTTTCTTCGGGGTGGCCGGTGAAATCAAATTCCATTACATAAGCATATCTGAACCCGGCGCCGCGCGGAGCGGGTTTTTTGCTCAATATTTTTACCGGCAGCACAAAAGTTTTATTGCCGAACAAGGTAAAATCCGCCGTCAATTCCGAGTTGTCTGTCGCAGAGAGGTCGGCGTCGGTCAAAAGGCACATGGCGTCGACGCAAATATCCTCAGTTTTCCCCGAAGCCGACGGTTTATCGTCGGTTCCGGTCCTTTTATGATACAGATCGACATCCGCGTATATGCTGAAACGCTGAGCCGAGCGGCGGTTGGTTTCCTCCATCTGAGACATCGCCGCTATCACTGTCAGTTTTTTGCCGTTTATTATGAGAGTTTCGGAAAACGCGCCGTCAAACAGGTATTTCTTCGGTCCGCGGACAAACTCGGCTCGCAGCTTCCTGTTTGCGGGCAAGTCGGCGCACCTGTTGTACAGCGCATCGCCTTCCAAAATCAAATGTATATGATCTTTTATCTCATACAGTTTGGCGCTTATTGCATCCCGCGAGTCTTCGTTCTCGGAAATGATCTCAATATCAAACGAAGTGCCCGGCTCAATAAAATGGATTTGAATGGCGAATCTCCTTCTTTCTCTTTTTGAATCCGATCCGCGCGGCGCATAAAAAATACTTGCTTCTTATTATAACAAAGTATCCGGTAAAATACCACAACGATTTTTGCTCCGGATAACCGTGATTTCGGTTGATTTTCCCCGGAAATCGTATATAATCGATCTGTACGGGACCAAAAGGCGAATTACGGTCCGCATCATTCATAAAGGAGGGAATAAGTTGAGTAATAAATATGATCGCGTGGTGACCACCACGGTTTGGTCTCCGGGGCCGGGCTGTCACGGCGGCTGCGGCGCCAAGCTGTACATAAAAGACGATAAAGTCGTTAAAGTCGAAGGTGACGAGTCTCATCCGTGGAGCTGCGGGCGCGCGTGTTCGAGACTTCTGGCCATGACGCAGTATATGTATCACAAAGACCGCATCCTCTATCCGATGAAACGCGTCGGAGCCCGCGGCGAGGGAAAATTCGAGCGTATCTCCTGGGACGAGGCCTACGGCACGGTCGAGCAAAAATTTAATGATATCAAAGAGCGTTTCGGCCCCGAAGCCGTTATCTTCTGTCAGGGTACCGGCCGCGATATCGGAGGATCGATATCCTTTCTTTGTTATGCTTTCGGCAGTCCCAACTGGTGCCAGCTCGGACTTGCCGGTCAGTCCTGCTATACGCCGCGCTTGGGCGCAATGAGCATGGTGCAGGGAGACCCCTGCGTCGCGGACTGCTCGCAGTTCTTTGAAAAACGCTTTGACGACAAGCGTTTTGAGCTTCCGAAGTACATTGTCGTATGGGGTCAAAATCCCGGAGTCGGCTGCCCGGACGCCTTTATGGGTACTTGGGTGGTGGACTGTATGAAGCGCGGGACAAAAATCATCTGCATCGATCCGCGATGGACCTACTTCGCCTCACGCGCGGAGCATTTTCTCCAAATCCGCCCCGGAACGGACGGCGCTCTCGCACTCGGAATGCTGAATGTTATAATTGAAAACGGATGGCACGACAAGGAATTTGTCGATAAATGGTGCCACGGCTTTGACAAACTCTCCGAAAGGGTAAAAGAATATCCCCTATCAAAAGTTTCCGCCATAACAGGCATTCCGGAAAATGTGATCTTCGAAGCCACCAAAGCCTACGCCCTGAACCGCCCCTCTTCCATACATTGGGGGCTGCCCATAGATATGTGCCCGGAAGGAACGACCGCGGCCCAAGCTATAGCGGACCTGTGGTGCATTACGGGCAACTTGGACGTGCCGGGCGGCAACGTCATCGCCCGCCCCGCTTTCGGCTTGACGCAATACCCTTACGATACCCACCAGATGAAGGCCATGTACGGCGACGACATCATGGATAAGATCAACAGCAAACGCTGCGGAGCCGGAGAGTATAAATATCTCGCCAATTTCCGCGGCTGGGCGCAGCCGGACGTAGCGGTGCAGCAGATGATCGACGGAAAACCCTATCCCATCAAAGCCGCCTGGATACAAACTACCAACATGCTGGGCGGACAGGCCGCCGATCTCAACAAGCACTACCGCGCTCTTATGAATATGGATTTCAATGTGGTCGTGGATTCGTTCCACAACCCCACAACCATGGCGATCGCCGATCTTATCCTGCCTGTCGCCACCTTTGCCGAGAAGGAAAGCTGGCGCGCCTGGTATGTGCCTTTGCAGCTGATACGGCCTGCGGTTTCGGTCGGCGAATGTAAGTCCGACTGGGAAATAAACCTTGAATTGGCCCGGCGATTCAACCCGAAATTCAAAGAAAAATACCCGTCCTTCCAATCCTATGTCGACGAGCGCATGAAATCCTCCGGTCACACATACAAAGAGCTGTCCGAAAAGCATGACGGTTGGATATTCCCCGACCCCGAGGATATGAAAGACTGCTCCGTCCCCTACAAACGCTACGAAAGGGGCGCTCTGCGCCCGGACGGCAAGCCCGGGTTCCGCACGCCGACCGGCAAAGTGGAGCTGTACACCACTATGCACGAGCAGTTCGGAATCGACCCTCTGCCTTTTTATGTCGAGCCGCCGGAGAGCGAACTTGCAACGCCGGAGCTTTTTAAAAAATATCCTCTCGTCATGGTCACGGGCCGAAGAAGCCCTATGTTCTTCCACTCGGAACACCGCATGATACCGTGGCTGCGCGTCTGCGACCCGGACCCCATAGTTGAGGTCAACCCCGATCTGCTGAAAGAAAAGGGAATCTGCGACGGGGATTGGGTGTGGGTGGAAAACGACCGCGGGCGCATACGCCGCAAGGTCAAGGCCAATTACTGCATGGACAAAAAATGCGTCAGCGTGCCGCACGGCTGGTGGCTGCCGGAAACGGACGGCCCGGCTCCCGATTTCTATAAATCTTGGGAGATAAACTGCAATCTTCTTACCCCGGTCGACACTCAGTCCTCTTCAGGCTACGGCGGGGGAGCTTATAAGACAACGCTGTGCCGCATACGAAAGATCGAGGCCGGCGAGGCTTGCGTAACGCCTCCCGATTACCCCGATGCAGCCGGAAAGGACGGAATATGATGGAACGTTACGGTTTGTTGTTTGACATTGACTATTGCGTCGGATGCAACGCCTGCACCGTCGCCTGCAAACAGGAGCACGGCTATGACGAGGATACGTGGGGAATTAAAGTCACGGAACATGTTTTAAAAAATCCCGGCGGCAAAGTACAGGTCGACTATCTCCCCTATCCGACAACGCTTTGCGACCTTTGCGCGGGGCGCATCGAGAGCGGTTTTGACGACAAGCCCTCCTGCGTCAAGCACTGCATGACTCAATGCATCGAATACGGCCCGGTGTCAAAACTCTCCCGGAAAACGGAAGAAAAGCCGCGCCTTGTACTCTACTCGGTCAAATAGGAGACCGTCTCAGAATAATTCTGCGTTACCGAAATAAGGTTCTCGCGTACGATTAATCAAATCATACGCGAGAACCTTATTTCTGCAGCTATACTGTTGTATCCGATACGCATGAACCGCGTTAAGTAACGCAGATACCGCTTCGGCTAAACTTCGATACTCTGCATCCCCAACAAATTTGCTGCGTTATTATAGAAAATCTTTTCTTTCTGTTTATGAGTAAGCAATTCAAATTCCTCAATGTTTTTTTTCTTTTCGATACACTCCTCAACATTTTTAAATCCCCAGTCCGTTCCGTAAACAAGTCTGTCTTCGCCAACGAGCGACATTAGCAGCGGGAGTTGGCGCGGCAGAGAACCGCCGGAAATGTCAAAATAAAATTTTCGGAGTTTTTCATGGCCGTCATACAGTCCGCTGTTTCTGGCGGATTGAACCAGCCTGTCAATCAAATACGGAAGCGCTCCTCCGCAGTGCGGGACAATCCATCTGATATTCGGAAATTTATTGAGCGTTCCCTCCGTCATCATGTTGACAAGAGCCCTGGTACTGTCAAACATGAATTCAAGCATAGGTATTGGCAGGTTATCCAATACACCTTCAGGGACAGCGCTCGGCCTTGTCGGATGGATAATAACAAGACTCCCTCTTTCGTCAAACATTTTAAGTATGGGGTCCATTGCAGGGTCGCCGAGATACATACCGTTCATGTTTGTGTTCAATGTAAAGCCCGCAACTCCTAAATTATCTGCCGTATATCGTACCTCTTCCGCCGCACCCTTTACATCCGGGAGCGGGAGCAGGGCCACATAGTATATTTTATCTATATGCTTTTTCGCAAATTCCGTCATTTCTTCGTTTAATTCACGGGCGATGCCGCAAGCTTGCTTGTCATCTCCTGCATGTATATTTGGTGAGGAAATCCAGAGAACAGTTTTCTCAATTCCCACTTTATCCATGAGGTTAAACGTTAATTCCTCGCTCCAGTCAAAAAAAGGGCATTTATCCTGATATATCTTTCCGGTTTCGTTTATGTATTTAAAATACTTATCCGGAAGGGGATGACAGTGCATATCAATAGCTTTATAGGTCACATTGTGTCCTCCTCTTTTTATTTGACCTGCACGGATTTAAATATACCGTATCGCCGGTGTTATTTTTTGATATTGATAAGTGAAAATTCTCTTCCCGAGACTCGGAAGTAAAACATAATCGGAACTCAATTATCCCCATTCTGCTTGTATTTCATCAGCAAACTCTTTGCTGAAAACCGCAAAACCGCTGCATATCGCATCAAAAAGCAATACAACAGCAAAGGTAGCCATGCCGAAGCACTCGACCCACATAAACGGATAGAGCTCGATCCTTAATATTTGAGTGAGATAACCGGAATCCTTTGCCATTATCGCCTGAAGCGCCGCCGCGTAACCGGTCAGCCCGGCCATGCCGGCTGAGAGCAGTCCGGTTATTGAATAGAGAGAAAACTTAAGCTTTCTCGGCATAAGCATGATAAACATCGTCACATGAATATGCCCCCGCAGTGATTGGCAATATGCAAAAGAGGCAAAAACAGCCATCATAAGGACATACTGCACAATCTCATAAGAACCTACTATTGGGTTATTAAAAATAAACCGAAGAAAAACATCCGCTACAATAATTGCCGTTAGAGCAATGAACCCACCGTAAGCAACCAGACTGATTATCCAAGTGACCTTATTCATCAATGACTTGATGTTTTTAATCGTCTCCATATTCACTCGCTCCTTTATGCCCTGTAAAGCAGATTCGGCAACCAAACGGCAATCTGCGGAAAAATCGTACACAAAGCAATAGTCGCAATCATCGAAAAGCAAAACGGAAGCGCGCCTTTAAAGATTGTCTGAAGCGGTATATCTTTGGCAATGCCCTTTATTACATAACAGTTCAAGCCGACCGGCGGAGTGATCAGGCCGAGGTTTACAACAAGAACGATTATAACGCCAAACCAGATACCGTCGAAACCCAATCCGAGAATAATCGGGTAAAAGATGGGAATCGTCAGAAGAATCATGGGAAGCGCATCCATAATACAACCTAAAACAGCATAAATGATAATAATCGCGGCCAATATGACATAGCGGGAAACCTCAAGGCTTGAGATAAAATTGGCAAGATTCATCGGCAACCTCGAAATAGTTAAAAAATTGCCGAAAACTGTCGCGCCTATTAAAAGTAAAAATACCATGGAGGATGTTTTCACAGAATCTTTCATCACTGCGGCAAAGTTTTTCCACGTCATCTTGCGGCGGACAACCATCATAAGAAGTCCCAGAAAGGCTCCGATGGCGGCGGCTTCATTAACCGTAAAAATACCGACAAACATACCGCCGAGAACAGCAAGAAAAAGAACAACAACTCCGATCAGACCTTTCAGCGATTGAAATCTGTCTTTCCATGCGCATTTGAACCCCTTTGGTGCTGATGCCGGGTTGACTAAAATAATAATCTGGACGGTAATCATCAGCATGATTGCCTGAACTATCCCGGGGAATACACCTGAAGCAAAGAGTTTTCCGATCGATAATTCAGTGCTTATACCGTAGACGATCATGGTCGTGCTGGGCGGGATTAGGATTCCGAGCCCTCCCGAGGCTGAAACAATCCCGACAGCCAGTGTGTTCGAGTACCCGCGCTCCTTCATCTCCGGGATCGCAATCGTTCCCATGGTAGCCGTCGTTGCCACCACTGATCCACATATAGCGCCGAAGCCCGCGCAAGCCGCTGTCGTCGCGCAGGCTACTCCGCCCGGCATACGGGAAAGCCATTTATTACATGCGTCATACAGCCCATTGCTCAGACCGGACACAAAAGCAGCATTTCCCATCACCATGAATAACGGAATAACCGTAAATGAATACTTTGTCGCTTGCGCAACCGGAGTTGTCCTAAGAATACCCATGGCGCCGGAGAAGTTGACTACAATCGCGTACCCGACAAATCCGACCACCAGCATCGCCATCCCGATATTCATACCGGAAAACATTAAAAGCAACATAATGATAATGCCCATTATCGCAATAATCTCAAGACTCATAATAATTCTCCCGTCTCAAGCCGCAGCGGCAGAGCTATTCTGTTTTCATCTCAAGTATGTGCGCAAATATCAATATATTATTTCCTGCGCATATACCGTATACCGGAATTACTGCCTTCGTATGATTCAGCCGGCATGTTTTGCAGCAATTTCCATTGCCATATCAAGATATGCCTGCCCGTCAAAACCGGGCGTCGTGTTCGCTGCAGCCCACTTGCTGTTGTACTCATTGGCTATTGA
>Ga0082212_10001285_pt1 | contig 37081 bp, 37 predicted proteins | sample TergutNt197P3_FD_71548 | JGI IMG/M metagenome (GOLD analysis project Ga0082212, IMG submission 71548) | Neocapritermes taracua P3 segment gut microbial communities from Petit-Saut dam, French Guiana - Nt197 P3 | ecosystem: Host-associated > Arthropoda: Insects > Digestive system > Gut ...
GGTAGAAAAAGTGAAACATTTGGTTTCCATTGTACAATAAAAAAACGGGTGTATGGGCGACCCTCGCGGTCGCCCTGTGGTCGCCCGATAATAAAATATAGAAAATATGAATTTATCTAATTTAAAACCTGCACAAGGTTCTACAAAAGACAGAAAGAGAATAGGTCGCGGAACAGGTTCCGGTTACGGAGGTACTTCTACCAGAGGACATAAAGGGGCCAAGTCGCGTTCGGGATATTCCCGGAAAATCGGCTTTGAAGGAGGTCAGATGCCTATACAAAGACGTCTGCCCAAATGGGGTTTCAAGAATATCAACCGCGTAGAATACAAGGCTATCAATCTCTCCACATTACAGGAATTGGCAGATACCAAAAACCTGTCGAAAATCGGATTGGAAGAATTGAAGAAAGCCGGATTTATTTCTGCATCGCATTTGGTGAAAATACTTGCGAAAGGCACTGTAACAACGAAATTAGACGTCGAAGCTCATGCCTTTTCTAAAAAAGCCGAAGAAGCTATCACACAAGCAGGTGGAACTATCGTTAAACTTTAAGTGATATGAGAGTAATAGAAACACTTAAAAATATATGGAAGATAGAGGATTTACGGAAACGTATCCTTACTACGATCCTGTTGATACTTATCTATCGCTTTGGTACTTATGTGGTGCTTCCGGGTGTTGATCCCAAGGTGCTGAACATATTGGCCGACCAGACGCGCGGTGGATTGTTGGCCTTGTTGGATATGTTTTCGGGTGGCGGTTTTTCGAAGGCTTCCATTTTTGCGTTGGGAATCATGCCGTATATCTCTGCGTCGATTGTGATGCAGCTGATGACGATTATTGTTCCTTCGTTTCAAAAACTGCAACGCGAAGGCGAGAGCGGACGCAAGAAAATCAATCAATGGACACGTTATCTGACAGTTATCATTCTGGTATTCCAGGGATCGGCCTATTTGGTCAATTTGAATGTCCAGATGAGGTATGTCGGATCTGCTTTACCGGCGACTACATGGTTTAACATATCTTCGACGTTGATTATGGCGGGAGGAAGTATGTTTGTGCTGTGGCTTGGCGAACGTATCACAGACAAAGGTATCGGGAATGGTATTTCGTTCATCATCATGGTAGGTATCATGGCGCGTCTGCCACATGCACTTGTTGCTGAGTTTATCTCAAGGATGAGTGAGAAAACAGGTGGTTTAGTCATGTTTCTCTTTGAGATTTTAGCATTAATGCTTGTTATCGCCGGAGCTATTGCACTTGTGCAGGGAACACGCAGAGTGCCGGTACAATATGCAAAGCGTATTGTCGGGAACAAACAATATGGCGGTGCAAGGCAATATATTCCCTTGAAAGTGAATGCTGCCAATGTGATGCCGATTATCTTTGCACAGGCAATTATGATGGTTCCTATATCGATAGTCGGTTTTTCAAGCGCCGGAAGGTCGGGTTTTTGGGCTGCATTTATGAATAATACCGGTTTTTGGTATAATTTCATATTTTCGATCATGATTATTGCTTTCACCTATTTTTATACGGCAATAACTATCAATCCTACTCAAATGGCAGATGATTTAAAACGAAATAACGGATTTATCCCCGGCATCAAACCCGGCAAGGCGACAAAAAACTACTTAGACGAAATCATGAGCCGCATTACGCTTCCCGGAGCAATCTTTATTGCTTTGGTGGCCATTATGCCGGCATTTGCACGGATGGCAGGTGTCACGCAGGAATTTTCGCAGTTTTTCGGCGGAACATCCCTGCTGATTTTGGTGGGCGTAGTGTTGGATACGTTGCAACAGATTGAAAGTCATTTATTGATGCGTCATTACGACGGTTTGCTAAAATCGGGAAGGATTAAAGGACGTTCGGGAACGGTAGGAGCATCCTATTAAAATTAGGAATTAAGAATTAGAAATTAGGAATGTTTAATATGAAATATTTGGAGATGGATGAAGAGTTTAAAATAACGTGTAAAGCCAATCAATTAGTTGGTAAAACGCTTTTTTGTAATTCCTCATTCTTCATTCGTAATTCCTAATTGAAATATGATATATTTGAAGACAGATGAAGAGATTGAGTTGATGCGTGCAGCCAATCAATTAGTTGGCAAAACGCACGGTGAATTGGCAAAACACATTAAACCGGGTATCACTACACTTCAACTGGATAAAATAGCAGACACGTTTATTCGTGATCACGGCGCTGTGCCGGCATTTTTAGGATACAGAGGTTTTCCTAATTCGATTTGTACTTCGGTGAATGACCAGGTTGTGCATGGTTTGCCATCGGCAAAGACTGTGTTGAAAGACGGCGATATCATTTCGGTCGACTGTGGTACAATTCTCAACGGATTTGTGGGAGATTCGGCTTATACATATTGTGTGGGTGAAGTAGCGGAAGAAACTAAACGGTTATTACGCACCACCAAGGCAGCGCTCTATGAAGGCATTCGCCAGGCACTTGTAAACCACAGAGTGGGTGATATCAGCGACACGATACAAACTTATTGCCAAAAAAGAGGCTATTCGATAGTACGTGAATTGGTAGGGCACGGCTGCGGACGAACAATGCATGAATCGCCTGATGTACCCAATTTCGGACGAAGAGGCTGCGGCCCGCTCCTGAAGAGTGGTATGACGATTTGTATAGAACCGATGATAAACAAAGGCGGAAAAGATGTGATAATTGAGAATGATAAATGGACGGTAAGGACAAAAGACCGTACCCCATCGGCTCACTTTGAACACTGTGTCGCCATCAGGCCGGAAGGCCCCATGATTTTATCGACTTTTGACTATGTGGAAGAAATAACCGGAAAAGAAATATAAATATGGCTAAACAGGCTGCAATAGAACAGGATGGAGTGATATTAGAAGCACTTTCAAACGCAATGTTTCGCGTTGAATTAGAGAATGGACATGAATTAACTGCCCATATCTCAGGAAAGATGCGTATGCACTATATTAAGATACTTCCCGGAGATAAAGTCAAAGTCGAGATGTCGCCGTATGATTTGTCGAAAGGTAGAATTTCGTTTAGATACAAGTAGAGACGCAATGCATTGCGTCTGTACAACAAGAGACGCAATGCATTGCGTCTGTACAATTTAGATAATTGTAAACAGTAAAAAAATAAAGATATGAAAGTAAGAGCATCGTTGAAGAAAAGAACTCCCGAATGTAAGATTGTCAGGCGAAACGGGCGTTTGTATGTGATAAATAAAAAGAACCCTAAATTTAAGGTTAGGCAGGGATAGGCTTAAACGCGGCTTGCCGCGTTTAAGAGTTAAGAACTAAGAGTTAAGAATTAAGAATTAAAAGTTAATATATGGCGATAAGAATAGTTGGTGTGGATATTCCACAGGACAAGAGAGGCGAGATTGCATTGACCTATATTTTTGGTATCGGGCGAAGCAATTCGAACTCTATTTTGAAAAAGGCAGGCGTTGACCGTGATATTAAAGTCAAGGACTGGACTGATGAACAGGCAGCAAAGATTCGCGAAGTCATTACCAATGACTATAAAGTCGAAGGCGACCTGCGTTCGGAAGTACAGTTGAACATCAAACGTTTGATGGATATTGGCTGTTACCGTGGCGTGCGTCATCGTATCGGTTTACCGCTACGGGGACAAAGTACAAAAAACAATGCACGCACGCGTAAGGGAAAGAAAAAAACAGTCGCAAACAAGAAAAAAGCTACTAAATAAGTATTGACATGGCAAAAAAAGCAGTCGTAACAAAAAAGAGAAAAGTAAAAGTTGAAGCGTATGGCCAGGCTCATATCCATTCATCTTTTAATAACATTATCGTTGCGCTTACGAACAGCAGCGGACAGGTAATTAGTTGGTCATCAGCAGGTAAAATGGGTTTCAGGAGTTCGAAGAAAAATACTCCCTACGCTGCACAAATGGCTGCACAGGACTGTGCGAAAGTGGCGTTCGACTTAGGTCTACGTAAGGTGAAGGTATTTATTAAAGGCCCGGGCAATGGTCGCGAATCGGCCATTCGTACCATACATGGTGCAGGCATCGAAGTGACGGAAATAGTTGACGTCACCCCATTACCGCACAATGGCTGCCGTCCACCCAAAAGACGCAGAGTCTAACGACGGCATTCTGCCGTCGAATTGAGAATTGAGAATTGAGAATTGAGAATTCAGAATGGTAGAGACGTGGCGTGCCGCGTCTTATAGAATTAAGAGTATAATTACAAAAGAGTAAAGAAAATGGCAAGATATACAGGCCCAAAATCAAAAATCGCCCGTAAATTTCAGGAACCGATATTCGGTCCCGACAAAGCGCAGGCAAGGAAGAATTTCCCTCCCGGACAACACGGAAACAGCCGCAAGCGCAAGACGTCGGAATATGGACTTCAGTTACGGGAAAAACAAAAAGCGAAATACACGTATGGTGTATTGGAAAAACAGTTTAGAAACTTATTCGACAAAGCAGCCCGCTCAAAAGGTGTCACCGGCGAGATGTTACTGAAATTGTTAGAAAGCCGTTTAGACAATATCGTTTTCCGTTTGGGATTATCTCCTTCACGAGCAGGCGCACGTCAATTAGTATCGCATCGTCATATTGTGGTTGACGGAAAAACAGTCAATATCCCTTCCTACTCCGTAAAACCGGGACAAGTTGTCGGCATGAGAGAAAGATCAAAATCATTGGAAGTTGTTATGGATTCATTGTCAGGATTTAACCACAGTAAATATCCATGGATTGAATGGGATCAGGATGCAGTAAACGGGAAATTACTCCACTTGCCGGAACGTGCAGATATTCCGGAAAATATTAAAGAACAATTGATTGTAGAGTTATATTCAAAATAATAAGATCATGGCGATATTAGCATTTCAAAAACCCGATAATGTATTGATGTTGGAAGCGGACAACTTCTATGGGAAATTTGAGTTTCGTCCGTTAGAGCCGGGCTACGGTATTACAATAGGTAATGCACTGCGCCGAATCCTTTTGTCGTCGTTGGAAGGATATGCTTTTTCGACGATAAAAATCGAAGGAATAAACCATGAATTTGCATCTATTCCGGGAGTACTCGAAGACGTTCAGAATATTATTTTGAACTTAAAACAGGTACGCTTTAAATGTATTTCGGAAGAAGAAGAAACCGAGACAAAAGTAACTGTCAACGTAGCCGGTTCGGAGGTGTTTAAGGCAGGCAATATTGCAAAACAGCTTGTTGGATTTGAAATATTAAATCCAAATTTAGAAATATGCCATCTGATATCCAAGTCTGCCTCGTTTACGATGGATCTGACCATTAATAAAGGTCGCGGATATGTTCCCGCTGAAGAAAATGCTAATCCGGCTAATCCTGATGTGGATGTAATGGCAATCGATTCGATCTATACACCTATCCGAAATGTGAAATATGCGGTAGAAAACTTCCGTGTAGAGCAGAAAACCGACTATGAAAAATTGATACTTGAAATCATGACAGATGGTTCGATCCATCCCAAAGAAGCGCTCAAAGAAGCTGCCAAGATATTGATTTATCATTTTATGCTGTTCTCGGACGAAAAAATTGCAGTCGAAACTGTTGAAGAAGATGAGAATGAAGAGTTTGATGAAGAAATACTGCGCATGCGCCAGTTACTGAAAAGCAAGTTAAACGAAATGAATCTCTCCGTTCGCGCATTGAATTGCCTGAAAGCGGCAGATGTCGAAACAGTCGGCGATTTGGTATCATTCAATAAAAACGATTTATTGAAATTCCGCAATTTCGGGAAGAAATCATTAACGGAATTAGACGAATTGCTGTTGAATCTGAATCTGTCATTCGGGATGGATATTGTAAGATATAAATTAGATAAAGAATAAAAAATGAGACATAATAAAAAAATAAATCACTTAGGACGCACAAAATCACACCGCGAAGCCATGTTATCAAATATGGCGACTTCGCTGATTAAACATAAGCGGATTTTTACCACCACAGCTAAAGCAAAAGCATTGCGCATCTATATCGAGCCACTGATTACGAAGTCGAAAACAACCAACAAAACGAGTGTGGAAAGCACGCACGACCGCCGCATCGTTTTTGCACAGTTACAGGATAAATCTGCAGTAACCGAACTATTCAGCAACGTAGCAGATAAGATAGGCGACCGTCCCGGTGGATATACACGTATTGTAAAGACAGGCGCCCGCTTGGGAGATAACGCATCGTTGTGTTTTATCGAATTGGTTGATTTCAACGAAAATATGTTGAAAGACACTAAGAAAGCCGCCGCCAAAACACGCCGCTCACGCAGAAAAACAGCGGCTGAGGCTACTGAAAAAGAGGCAACACCGGCACCAAAAGCAAAGACATCGGCGAAAATAGCTGAGCCAAAAGAAGAAGCTCCTGCAGTTGAAGCGAAAGAGGAAATTCCGGTTGTTGAAGTGAAAGAAGAGGATCCGGTAGTTGAGCCAATAGAAGAAGTTCCTGTCGCAGAAGTGGAAGAAGAAGTTCCGGTTGTTGAAGCAGCAGAAGAAGAAGTTCCGGTTGTTGAAGCAACAGAAGAAGAAACTCCGGTTGTTGAGGAAAAAGAAGAAACTCAGTCCTGACGAATTGATAATCCGTCATTTCTCAGTCCTGACGAATTGATAATCCGTCAGTAGAAGTATCCGCATTTGCAATGCGGAAAGTAACATAAGGATTTCAAATCCATCTGCTCAGTATGCCCGAATCACCAATTCGGGCATATCGGTTTATGATTCTTTCAATCCCATTTGTTCAGCTTTTCGAAACATAAATGCCCGGGCAGCATCGTATTCGTTGGGAATCACTCCATCGAGGATGGCATTTTTGATTGCTTCTTTCAAAACGCCAACCGGTCGGGATGGAGGTAATCCGAAAGTAGCCATAATCTCTTCGCCTGTGACAGGCGGCTGAAAATTACGTATGCGGTCTTTTTCTTCAAGCAGCGCCAACTTTTCGCGCACTAATTGAAAATTATGCACATATTGACGCACTTTTTCGGGGTTTTTACTCGATATATCGGCTTCGCATAGTTTCATCAAGTCATCTATATCGTCGCCTGCATCGAACAAAAGCCTGCGTATGGCTGAGTCGGTTACTTCGTCATCTACTAAGAATATCGGGCGCATGTGCAGGTTGACCATCTTTTGCACATAGCGCATTTTTACATTCATAGGGAGTTTCAATTTCCTGAAAATACCCGGAACCATCTTTTCGCCTATAAAATTGTGATTATGGAATGTCCAGCCCAAACGATTATCGAAACGTTTGGTAACAGGTTTGGCGATGTCGTGTAGTAGGGCGCTCCAGCGAAGCCACAGATCATCGGTGGTTTTGCTAAGGCGGTCGAGTACCACCAATGTATGTGCGAAATTTTCCTTATGTCCGATTCCTTCTTTTGTTTCGACACCTTTCAAAGCAAGCAACTCCGGAAAGATGATTTGCAGCAATCCGCATAAATCCAGCAATTCAAAACCAATGGATGGTTTGGGTGAGAGGATTATTTTGTTAAGCTCTTCGACAATGCGTTCGGGGGAAATGATCTCAATGCGTTCGCGGTTGCGGGCAATGGCATCGAATGTATCCGGGTCGATAAAAAAACCTATTTGAGAAGCAAAGCGGATAGCCCGCATCATTCGTAGAGGGTCGTCGCTGAATGTGATATCGGGGTCAAGTGGCGTGACAATCCGCAGGTTTTCGAGGTCGCTCAATCCGTCGAACACATCGAGTAACTCCCCGAAATGCTCTTTATTCAGGCACAATGCCATCGTGTTGATAGTGAAATCGCGCCTGTTCAGATCGTCCTCGATAGTACCGTCTTCAACGATGGGTTTTCGGCTCTTGCGGTCGTATGATTCCTTGCGGGCGCCTACAAATTCGAGTTCCCAATCGTAAAATCGTACCTGAGCGGTACCAAAATTTCTGTAAACTGCCAGGTGCGCTTCTTTGCCGAGCTTACGCGTTACGGCTTTTGCCAATTCAATCCCACTGCCGACGGTTACAATATCCATGTCTTTTGATGGTCGCCGCAGAAACATATCACGTACATATCCACCTATCACATAAGTTTCTATCCCAATTTCATCGGCCGTTTCCGAAACAGTGCGAAAAATGGGCGTATCTAAATGCTTGATTATTTCTTCTTCGCTTAAATACATGTTTATATTCAATTATTCATAATTAACTGACCTCCTTGAAAGAAACTCGTTGAATTTGTCTTTGTAATTGTCGGAGATGGGGATATATGCTTTGCCGAATACGATACGGCTTCGTTCGATGACCTTGATTTTTTCGGGCTGGACAATAAAGGAACGATGAACACGGACGAATTTGCTTGCAGGCAATAACTCTTCCATTGCTTTCATGCTCATCAATGAAAGTACCGGACTTGCCTGCTCTTCGATATAGATTTTCACATAGTCCTTTAGTCCCTCGATATAGAGTATTTGGTTCAAATTAATCTGTACCAGCCTGCGTTCGGTTTTGATAAAGATGCTTTCGGCTTCATGTTTACCGGAATCAGCAGCAGAGCTTTGCCGTTTGTTAAGCATTTCGACCCATTGACAGGCTTTTTGCGCCGATTGCAGAAAATCGGCATAACTAATCGGCTTCAACAGGTAATCCAGCGCATTGACCTTATAACTTTCAAGTGCATATTGTTCAAAAGCAGTAGTAAAGATTATCCGTGTATCGCCCGACAGCATCCGCGAAAACTCCATCCCGCTCAGTTCGGGCATTTGAATATCGAGAAACAGCAAGTCGACAGGGTTGGCATTCAATTCGGGCAAAGCAAGAATAGCGCTGTTATACTTCCCTTTTAATTCCAAAAAAGGTGTTTTATTCACATACGATTCCAACAGGCTGACTGCCAACGGTTCGTCGTCTATTATGGCGCAGGAGAGGAGCATCAATTTAGAAATTAAGAATTAAGAATTAAAAATTAATAATTAGGAATTTTCAAAATTAACGCACAACAGTACATTTCATCAGTTTGTTTGCAGGTCATTTTGTGGTTGTCGGGATATAATAAATCCAGTCGTTTTTTCAGATTGACTAATCCGATGCCCGAACCACTTTTATCATGTTCGTCCTTAGGAAAATAGCTGTTTTGAATTGTACAATTGATGTGATTTTCGGAGGCATTTATCGTGATATGGATAAACGATGGTTTGCTATTGCTGACGCCATGTTTGAATGCATTTTCAATCAATGAAATAAACAGCAGCGGTGCAATCAATACATTTGGTTGTCCGATTTGTATGTCTGTTTTCAATTCGACATGTTCGGGCATACGTATGCGCATCAACTCCACATAATCCCGGACAAAATCAATGTCTTTCTCTATGGTCACAAACTCCTGTGTGCTATCGTAGAGCATATACCGGAGCAGACGGCTCAGTTCGTGTACGGCTGCCTGTGCCTGTTCGCCGTCAATGGCAATCAGGCTGTAAATATTATTCAACGTGTTAAATAAAAAATGCGGATTCAATTGGTTTTTCAAGTTCTGCAGTTCGGATTCCGATCGTTGTTTTTCCAATTCCTTGCGTTCGGTATCCATTCTGTACCAACTGTTTGTAGCTTTCAAAGCAATACTTAAAACCATCAAAAATATATACTTAATAGCGTCAATAATGATAAAAAGATTGGCAACAGGACGATTTGCATGTCCTTCTCTGATGATTTCATGAGTCAGCGTCAAACTGAAAAGCAAGCCATTAGCAATAAATGTTATAATAAAGAGCAACAGATTACATAACAGAAACAGCCAAAACCTGCGGGTAAACAAAAACCGTTGTATTAAAAAACTGTAATTCACATAAAATACGACCAACGGTCCGATCATAACTATAAAATGACGCAGATATTCTTGTGTATCTATCGTTTCAGCATTTCTTTCCCGGAAAAGGAATGGGAAAAAAAACAATGTGATCCATACAATAGCATGAATCATCCATCCTATGCGTTTGGGATGATTTGATAATAGTTGAATTTCAGGAATCACTTTCATCGTGCAAAGATAATACAATTATATTTGGAATTAAAAATTAAGAATCAGGAAAAATGATTTTCACCTTTTATCCCCCTTTGGATGAGGCAGGGGGAGGCATATTATTCATAACGGATGGCTTCGATCGGATCTAATTGAGCTGCTTTTTTTGCCGGATACCAGCCGAAGAATACACCTGTGATCGTACATACGGCAAATGACAACAGCACACTTCCTGCATGGACGCTTACCGGGAAATCTGCTATAAAACGGATTAGCATTGAAACTCCAATCCCTGACAATACGCCGATGATTCCACCTGTAATACTTATCAATATCGATTCGATCAGAAATTGCGACAGTATATCCTTTCCTCTGGCACCGATACTCATCCGCAGACCGATCTCACGGGTGCGTTCGGTGACCGAAACGTACATGATATTCATTATCCCGATACCACCTACCACCAATGATATGCCTGCTACTGCAGCGAGTAACATTGTTAATACGCCAATCACAGAAGTCATAGCTTCAAGAAATTCCTGCATCGAACTGATGTTGAAATCATCGGATTCGTCCGTTTTTATTTTATGATTCTGACGCAATATCTGTGCTATTTCATCCATCGCCACATCTGTATATTCTTCTTTTACAACCGCAGCATTGATGCTTTGTAGATGTGAAATGGCTAAGATTCTTTTTTGAATGGTGGTGTAGGGTGCCAGTATCACGTCGTCCTGGTCCATCCCGATACTGTTATAGCCTTTACTTTTCAGTACTCCGACAATCTGAAACGGGATTTGTTTGAACCGGATCACTTGTCCAATAGGATTTTCATCGTTTGAAAACAGTTCATCAACGATTGTTTTCCCGACTACGCATACCTTTGCAGCCGACAGGATGTCCTGTTCGGTAAACAAATCCCCATCGTCAATGCTAAACCTGCGAATTTCCAAATAATCGCGGTTAACCCCATATACCGTAGTTGGTTTGTTGTTGGGGCCGTAGACAATTTGTCCGGAAGCGCTTACAACCGGCGAAACAGCAGAAAGGTAACGACTCTCATTTACAATACTTTCATAATCGGCCATCTTGAGAGTTTCCATGGATGCACCACTTTGCCTTACTCCACCTCTCATCATATCTCCTCCAGGTTGAATATTAATCTGATTAGTGCCTAATTCACCGAGGCTTGATTTGGTCTTTGTTTTTGCCCCTTGTCCAATGGCAAGCATAATAATCACAGATGCTACTCCAATGATTATGCCCAGCATGGTAAGGAATCCGCGCATTTTGTTGTTGGATAATGCTTTTAATGCAATTTTAATTAAGTTTATTATATTCATAGTTTGTTGTTTTTTTTAGGGGGGGATTTTTCGATGAAAGTCGATTGAAGTCGATATAAATCGATTTCAGTCGATTTCAGTCGATTTAAATCGAATACGACCGATTATGGCCGACATCAATCATTATTTACCGGGATTTGTGCCAGCACATCGGCTGCCGATTCGATATGATCGTTTGTCGTGTCGCTCACGACACGTCCGTCTTTCAAAACAATGGTGCGGCCGCTGAAATGGGCAATTTCAGGATTATGTGTCACAAAAATAATGGTTTTGCCCTCGGCATGTAACTGCTGGAAAAGTACCAATACTTCAAAGCCGGTACGGGTATCGAGATTACCGGTTGCTTCGTCGGCCAGAATCACTGTCGGATCGTTTACTAAAGCGCGTGCAATGGCTACGCGTTGCATTTGTCCTCCCGACATCTGGTTGCTTTTATGGTTCAGGCGGTCGCCCAATCCTACTGCCTTAAGTGATGCGATCGATTTCTTTCGCCGCTCATATGCGCTGTACGCCGGATTATACAACAAAGGCAGCTCCACATTTTCAACCGCAGAAGTTTTAGGCAACAGGTTGTAGCTTTGGAATACAAAACCGATTTTACGATTGCGCAATGTGGCGCGTGCATTTTTCCCCATGGTGCGAACAGACACTTCATCTAAGTAGTATTCGCCTTGCGTCGGGGTATCCAAACAACCTAATGTGTTCAGAAGCGTGCTTTTCCCGGACCCCGAACTGCCCATGATGGTAACAAATTCACCTTCCCGGATCGTAAAAGACACACCTCGTAAAGCTTGAACAGTTTCTTCTCCAACAATAAAATCACGCTTTATGCTTTCAAGTCTGATTATCTCTTTCATAACTTATTTTTAAAAATTTTTTAATTTGTAACTGGGCGACCGCAAGGGTCGCCCCTACGTAGTTAACAATTATTATCCCTATCTTTTCCCTCCCGGCGGCTTCGGCATAAACATACTTCCTCCTCCCGGACCGCCGTTTGGCATGTTGGGCATCCCGGCTGATATATCCATTGCAATTTCGTCATTTTCGGAAAGTCCATCAACGATTTCCGTTATATTGAAGTTTGATGTGCCGACTGTTATCAATCTGGGGTTTAATTTGTTGCCTTCATTAACCCACACAACCTTTTTCCCTGCCGGCACCTCTCTTATATTTTCAGCGACCAAAATATGCATTGCCTGAAGCGCCGGTTCGTCGGGAATAAAACGCAAAGCTTTATTCGGAAGGGTCAATACATTGTTTTGCTCCAGTGTGTAGATGGTCACCTGAGCCGTTAAGCCCGGTTTTAATTTCAAATCAGGATTATGGGCGCTGATTACAACCTCGTATGTAACTACGTTGGAGGTAGTCTTTGCTTCAAGGCGGACTTGCGTAACATTACCCTCAAACACGTCGTTTGGGTAAGCATCTACTTTAAAAGTTACATTTTGTCCTTTTTCGACCTGGCCGATATCGGCTTCATCGACATTGGCAATCACGCGCATCTGCGTGAGATCGTTGGCAATGGTAAATAAAGTCGGCGTACTGAAGCCGGCAGCTACCGTTTGCCCTTCTTCGACAGCACGGTTGATTACTACGCCGTCGATCGGACTTGAAATAGTGGCATACTCAAGATTCCGGCGTACCTTCTGCATGCCCGACTGATTGTTTGTATAATTATTTTTCGCTTTTTCGTAATTATACGTGGCTGTTTCAAAGTCAGTGTCACTGATTAATTGTTTGTCGTGAAGCGACTTGCTACGTTCATAATTCTTTTCCTGATATTCAAACTCGGTTTTGCTGCTCGCCAAATCGGCTTCTTTTGAACGCAGGTCGGCAAGCAGGTTCACCCTGTCCATTTCGGCGATTATTTGTCCTTCTTTTACTTCGCTGTTGAAGTCCACATAAATCTTGTTAATAATACCCGACACTTGTGTTCCGACGTCTATCTTTTTTACAGGATCGACTGTACCCGTGGCTGTTACGGTATTCGTAATCGTATTACGGCTTGCATTAGCCGTCACTAAGTGCATGTTTCCGGAGGATGATTTTCCTGTAAAGGAAAAGATTCCAACGAGCAGGAGCGTTATACAAATGGCTCCGATAATAACTTTTTTCTTGTTCATGACTATACTTTTTATTTGGGTTGATAATTTTTTAATTGGGTGTATTATACATTTTTTTTGGGCGTAGGCATTATGCATAATCAGTTGGGCGTAGGCATTACGCCTCTACAATGCTATATGTTTATTGGCATATTTTGATAGATGTTCAATAGTTGGATATTCATCACAGCCATATACTTGGATTGTAGCAATTCCTGTTGAGCGTTCAACAGGTTGTTCTTGGCTGTAAGCAATTCAAGCGTATTTTTCATGCCCAAAAAAAACTGTTCATCAATCAGGTTGAACGTCTCTTCGCTGTATTTTACTTGTTCAACAGCTGCAAGGTACTGGTTTTGGGATGATGTCGCATCTAAATAAAGCCCTTCTATTGTTCGCAATAATTGTTTTTGAGTATTGAGGTAATCCAGTTCGCTTGTTACCGAAGAGAGTTTGGCTTTATTGACAGCTGTTTTGTTTTCGCGGTTACTGAAAATCGGAATGTTTAGCGAAAGCCGGAGACTTTCATTCATTCTGTCCCACATTTGTGTGCCGAATGTCATCCCGACGCCCGAAGCATGTCCCGTATTGATATCTGCATTTAGTGAAAGTACAGGCAGATAGCCTGCTTTGGCTTTCTTAATATCCAGACCGGCTATATCCATACTTAACCGGCTGATTTTAATTTCAGGTCTTACATCCATTGCTGTCTGATAAATCGTTTGTTTGTCGGACAGGGGCGTTAAAATCATTTCGACAGTCAGCTCGGGCGTTGAAATGGCCATATCCTCCATAATATCCAGTTCAAGCAACTGTTTCAACTGTAACAAATAATTGGCAAGGCTTGCCTGCGACATGACCAACCGATACTTGTCCGTACTGTGCTGGCTTTCAATCTGTGCCAAATCAACGCGCGAAATAGAACCGGCCTGAAGCAGTTCCAACGCCCTTGCGAACTGGGTTTTCGATATTTCGACCGTATTTTCGTTGATGCGAACCGATTCCATCGCGTATAAAACCTGCATATATGCCTGCACAAGCGAAGTGCGGATGTCGTTTTCGCTTTGTCCGACAGACAGGTCGTTCATGTCCTGACGGATTTCGTTTTGTTTGATGGTAGTGGTCCGCCGACCTCCATCATACAATCTCAGACTTGCGCTGAGACTGTAACTCCCATTGTACGAATTATTTGTCATCGCCCCATCGGAAGGATAATTCACTGCCGACTGTGAAACACCGGCTGATAACGAAGGAATCAGCTGCGCTTTCGACAGTTCCAGCTCTTCAAATCCGGACAAACGGTTCACTTTGCTCTTCTTTACCTGAATATTTTGTTCCAGCGCATAATCTAAACAGTCCTGAAGAGACCATATTCGGACATTGTCCTGCGACTGCACACCGAAGGCAGTCATCACTAACATTAAAATCAAAGGCAATCGTTTCATATTTTTTTCGTGTTAATTTGCTGCAAAAATAGAGCGCCACGCTATCCGTATGCAAATCAAATCGACCAATAGCCTCCGATTATAGATAAACAAGTCATTTTTCCCTACTAAAAAATAATTTCAAAGAAGTTCGTCCATCCATAAAAAGTTGTTTTTCCCCCTTTATTTTTTTAAAATTTATCTATCTGTGTGTAATGTCGGGAATTTCATTTATATTTGCATTAAAATATTTTCTACTACAAAATCAATATAAAGATGAGCAAATTACACATTATCGACCACCCTATGATCCGGCATAAACTGACGATTTTGCGGGATAAAGAGACGGGATCGAAAGATTTTCGGGATCTTTTGAAAGAGATTTCCATGCTGATGGGATATGAAATTACAAGAGATATGCCCCTGACGGAAGTTGAAATCGAAACACCTATGATGAAAATGAAGTCGAAAAAGATTTCCGGAAAAAAATTAGCGATTATACCGGTGCTGCGTGCCGGATTAGGTATGGTTGATGGGCTGTTAAGCCTGTTGCCTGTTGCCAAAGTAGGTCATATCGGACTGTACCGCGATCATGAGACCTGCCAGCCGGTTTATTACTACTCCAAGCTGCCATTCGATATCGACCAACGGTTGGTTCTTCTTGTTGACCCCATGCTGGCGACAGGCGGAAGCGCTTCCGACGCTATTGCGCTGTTGAAGAAAGAAGGGTGTACTTCGATCCGGCTGATGTGCTTAGTAGCTGCGCCTCAAGGTGTTGAAACAATTCAAACGAAACATCCGGATGTAGATATTTATGTAGCGGCATTAGACGACGATCTCAACAAAGATGCCTATATACTTCCCGGTCTGGGCGATGCCGGCGATCGTATATTCGGAACGCAGTAAAGAAGCCACCTCAAACTATCCCAAAGGGAGAATTTAAATCCCCTGCTTAGGAGGGGTTAGGGGAGGCCCTTTTTCTACTCTCTGAAATAAACCCGTTTCACCCGTCTCGCAGGGTTATATATCCGGCAGGACGGAGAGGAATTTAATAACTTACTCTCTGAAATAAACTCGTTTCACCCGTCTCGCAGGATTACATATCCGGCAGAACGGAGAGGAATTTAATAACTTATTCTCTGAAATAAACCCGTTTCACCCTTGGGGAAACTGAGGTCAGGATTTCGTATGGGATAGTCCCTGATTTTTGTGCTATCTCAACGACCGACAATTCTTTTCCGAAAATTTCAACGGCATCCCCTTCTTTGGCGGTTGTATCCGTAACATCGACCATACAGGTATCCATACAGATGTTTCCGATTACGGGACATCGTTTGCCTTCAATCAATACTTCACCGACGCCATTACTCAAACGGCGACTAAAACCATCAGCATAACCAATCGGTAATATGGCTATGCGCGAATCGCGTCTGACGTAACTCATCCGATTATAACCAACTGATTCGCCGGCGCTTACTTGTTGTATTTGCAGAATTGTTGTCTTTAGTGAGCTGACGGGTTGTAAAACGGGGGAAATGGGGGAAATAGGGGAAATGGGGGAAATGGGGGAAATAGGGGAAATTGGGGAAGCTGGGAAAGTTGGGAAAGTCGTGGAAATCGGGGAAGTCGTGGAAATCGGGGAAGAAGTGGAAGAGGAGCCTCCCTCAATCTCTCCTAAGGAGGGGCTTAACTCTCCCCCTTTGGGGGAGTTGGAGGGGGCTGAGAAAGTATTTGTTTCGACTCCATATAAAGCAATACCAAGTCGTACCATATCAAATTGAAAATCAGGGAATCGTTCGATGCCGGCTGAATTGAGGAAATGTCTGATAACCTGGTAGCCAAGTCCTGTTTCCAATTCATTTACTGCATCGTTGTATTGTCGAATCTGTTGAAGCGTATACGCATCGTGTTCGGTAGCATCGCTGCCGACAGGGTGTGAAAAAACGGAATGGACATGCAGGCCGTTTTGATTTTTCAATCTCGTACACAGTTCCGGCATATCTTCAGGTTGGAAACCCAAACGGTGCATTCCCGTATCAATTTTAATATGGATCGGGAAACCGGTAATGCCCCGATGCTGCGTTGCTTTCAATAAAGCGTCTAACAGACGGAAATTATAGACTTCCGGTTCTAACTTACAGTCAAACAACTTATTAAAACTGCTGAACTCAGGGTTCATAACCATTATCGGAATGGAAATACCCTCCTTTCGCAGCTCTTCGCCTTCATCGGCTACTGCAACAGCAAGATAATCACAGCAATGCTCTTGCAATGTCTTGGCTAATTCGTATGAGCCGGCTCCGTAACCGAACGCTTTGACCATGCAAACTATTTTTGTGCCGGGACGTAATCGGGAACGAAAATAATTGTAGTTGTGGATGATGGCGTCTAAATTCACTTCCAGAATGGTTTCGTGCACTTTCTTTTCCAATAACTCTGTGATGCGTTCAAAATGAAATACACGTGAGCCTTTCAATAAAATAAGTTCGTTTTGAAAGTTTTTGAACGATATGGAACCGATAAAATCTTCCACTGTCGGATAAAATTCGCTTTCGAGTGTAAAGAGTTTTTTGTTTGTACACAAATCAGGGCCTATGCCGATAAAGCGGTCTGCCTTTTTTTGTTTTAATAATTCTACTACTTTCTTATACAACGTTTTAGATAACATCCCCGATTGCAGAATATCTGAAAAAATGATGGTAGTTTTCATTTTTTTATCACCTCGACGGCTTTGCAGAAAATCCAACGCAATGACTAACGAATTGATGTCCGAATTGTATGTGTCATTAATCAGTTGGCAATTATTAATGCCTTCCTTGATTTCGAGACGCATCTCAACAGGTTCCAAATCAGCGAAATATTCGACATTTTTTAAAACGGATGGTTTTAGGTAAAGAACCAATGCAATGCAGTAAATCAGGTTTTCGATGGTAGCGTCGTCGGTAAACGGAACAATATATGTATAAGGAATGCCCATCGCAACACATTGAATCTCAGTTGTATTTTCGCTTTTATTGATAGACTCGATATACAAAGGGGCGTCAGAGTCTTTCCGGCTCCATCCTAAGCCCCGGTGCGACAAGCAGGCTGTTTCGAGCAAGTGGGTGACCATTTGATCGTCGGCATTGTAAACAATCAGTTCGCAATCGCTGAAAAGCGATAACTTTTCCAACCCTTTTTGTGCGAAAGAAGTGAAATTTTCCTGATGGGCTTCGCCGATATTCGTAATTACTCCAATGACCGGCAAAATCATACGACGTAATTTGTGCATCTCATTTGACTGGGAAATACCGGCCTCGAAGATACCTAACGTATGATTCTGGTTCATCTGCCATACTGAAAGCGGTACGCCCAACTGGGAGTTATAGCTCCGTGGCGAGCGGACAATATTAAATTCGGAACGAAGCAACTGATACAATAATTCCTTGACGATCGTTTTTCCATTACTTCCTGTAATGCCAATCACAGGTATATCGAATTGTTTGCGGTGATGAACGGCTAAATGATGCAAAGCTGCCAACACGTCGTCAACGAAAAGAAAATTGGCGTCTTTCATCTGCTCGAATTCAGGTAATAAGCTGCTTATAACGAAATTACGTACACGCAAACGATACAGGTCAGCTATGTATTTATGGCCATCGTTATTGCGGGTTTTAAAGGCAAAGAAAAGTGTAGATTCGGGAAATGAGAGCGTCCGGCTGTCTGTCAGCAGATGGTCAATCACACAATCAGTTAATACAGTCTGTTTTGAACCGATTATTTTAGCAATATTTTTGATATGATATCTCATAAATCAATTAGTCAATTATGCATCATTGGATTGTTTCAATGTTGCAATTTCATTTGCGAAGCAAAGATAGGGTATTTTTGGGCTGAGTTGTTCTATTTTTAACAAAGTTTGTGAAATAAATTGTTTGTGCGATTTGCTTTTTTTGTCGAATGGCTTGTGTTTAAGGGCTTTTTGTATTTGGCTTACTTCGTGCATCAGTTGCTTTGTTTGCCCGGTCATGAACGTATCTACCAAACGTTCCCATATAAATTGGATGGCCATTCCGGACAAATGAAAGAGGTCGTCGGCATAAAAACGGTAATCCCGCAATTCGTCGAGCACCAGTTCGTAAGCCGGAAAATATACGATTTCATCGGGAAATAACGCCATTAATTCTTCAATTGCCAGCAGCAAAACCGACTTACTTAACTGATTTTCGTGTACCCCGTCCTGCCAATAACGAACCGGACTGACACTAAAGATGAGTTTTAGCTCCCCGTTCCTTGCAAACAATTCAGCAAGCAACGGTTCCCATCTTTCCACAATTTGCCTGATTGATAACCGGTCGCGCACAAAAAGAGAAGCCGGTAATTTATGGCAATTGGCAACCGGCCGACCGGTTTCAGCTAATCTGTAAATATAGGCAGTACCGAATGTTACAAACAATCTGTTTGTTTGCTTTAAATAGTTGGCCGAAGATGACAGCCTTTCGTTGATTTTTTGCAGACAATCCTCTTTAGAAGGTGCCGAAAAACTACCATGATGGCTGAAACTGTGGAATAGCTCTTCATGAAAAAAAAGTTCTTCGCCGGCAAACGGATTATTTTCCATCAATCGTTTCAGGGAAAGCGCGATCGATTCGGGATTATAAATTACCCCGAATGGATTCAGGTCAGCCTGAAATTTATGTTCAACAAATTTATTCCCGATGTTTTCAGCAAAACACGAGCCAATAAACATGTTTTGGTCGGTATACGACATTTCAACCGAAGATTTCGACCATTCAATGTGAGAGAAAAAATTCATGTCATTTAGCATATTTTGAATACCTCATACAAAAGAAGTAATTTTATCAATCATATCAAAATTTTTCGTTCAAAATACCCAATATGAAAAATATGCTGTAAAACATATAAAGTGTATAAATATATGTGTATCAGGTTTATATATTGACGATAAAGAGAAGAAGTGAGATCGGTAAATAACATTTTTTTGATTTTTTTTGGCTATTACAAAGAAAATACAGAAATTTGAAGGTTTTTCGCCTTAAAAATACGACAACATCGTATTGTACGAATTTTGAAAGTAGACTGTATGAAGTACAAAATATTATGTATGCTTTGGTTATCCTGCGCTGTTTTGTTTAGCGTAGAGGGACAGGAATTTATTTATCAAACAGAAATTCAATCCATGTCCTTGCAAACCCAATTAGTGAATGAGAAAATTTCCGAATTAATGGCTGACCGGATCAACATTAGCAAAGAAATCGGTGTGCATGAATTAGCCTCAATTGATGATTATCTACTTGAAAATGAACTGCTTGCATACGAATCAATCATGTTTCCGTCCGATGAACTATACGGGTCTTGGGACACAATTAAAGTTAACCCGTATCAAAACCAAGGGATTGTCTATCCTGATTCATGCTATATAGATTGTACAACGTTTATCCTGCCTATCGATAAAGATATTAAAGTCACCTCTTTATTTGGTGTGCGCGGGCGGGCTATGCACAATGGAATTGATTTGAAATTGCAGACAGGTGATACGGTTCGTTCGGCTTTTAGCGGGAAGGTACGAATTAAGAGTTTCGAGCGACGCGGTTACGGAAATTACTTAGTCATACGTCATCAGAATGGCCTTGAAACGGTATATGGCCATTTGTCCAAATTCTTAGTCGCTCAGAATGACATTGTTACAGCAGGCCAGCCTATTGGACTCGGAGGGAATACAGGACGTTCGACCGGATCGCATCTTCATTTTGAAACGCGTTTTCTGGGGCAGGCGCTTAATCCGGGTCATATCATAGATTTCACAAACGGCGGCGTTCCTCACAATGACCAATATGTACTTTACAAGGGGAATTTCGGTAAAAACATAAATATCTACACTTCAACATCAGAACGCATTGTGTATCACCGTGTAAAATCAGGTGAGACGTTGAGTAAAATTGCGGTCATGTACAGGACTTCGGTTTCCGAATTATGCAAACTAAACGGACTTACTACAAAATCAATTCTTAGGGTAGGACAATCGCTCCGTTGTGGTACGACGATTGAAAAAACCGACAATAAAAAGAATGAAGTCGCTGCTCCGGATACTGAAAATAAAGCGACAGAACCAACAATCCTATTGGCCGAAAACACTGAAAAACCACAAAATGAAGCAATAACCCCAATAGTTGAAAAAACTCCCGACACCGGAAAAACTCCCGACACCGGAAAAACACCTGATACGCAAATCGCCTCAAATACAGCAAATACGCCGGAAACCGAAAAATCAACTGATGCCATACCCACCTCCAATACTGAAAAGACTTCAACTCCTGCAAATACAAATTATCATCTTGTAAAACAAGGCGAAACGTTGTACTCTATCGCACAGCAATACAAAACAACCGTAGCAGAGATTTGCCTTCTTAACAATATTGCTGAAAAAGAAATTTTATCTATCGGACAAAAAATCCAAACCAATGGCACTCAGCCTTCTACACAGGTAGCCACAACGAAGAAAGAGGTTCAGCAAGAAATTGCACAACCTGTTTATTATCGGATAAAAGAAGGTGATACATTAGGCGCAATCGCCATAAAGTATGGAATTTCGGTCAATAAGTTGTGCGAGTTGAATAACATCACCCGCACAACCATACTTCGAATCGGACGCTCGCTCCGTTGCTCATAACACAACCCGCTCAGCTCAAATCATCAATGGATACAGCACAACAATTTGAGCAGGTAATTGATATATGCCGTAAAGTCTTTCAGAGCAAAATGAATGATTATGGTCCGTCATGGCGCATCATGCGTCCTCAATCAATTACAGACCAGCTTTTTATCAAAGCATGCAGAATTCGCAGCTTAGAGATGAAAGGTGTCAGTAAAGTGGACGAAGGTATCAAACCTGAATTTATTGCTATTGTCAATTATGGAGTTATCGGATTGATTCAGTTGGCGTTGGGCGCTACGACCGTCGCAAAGAAAATGAATACCGGCAAAGTATTAACTTTGTACGATAAATACCTGTCTGAAACCAAAGAATTAATGTTTGCTAAAAATCATGACTATGACGAAGCATGGCGAAGCATGCGTATCAGTTCATATACCGATTTGATTCTGACGAAGATAAACCGTGTGAAACAAATCGAAGACAATGACGGACTTACGACCGATTCGGAAGGTATCGACGCTAATTATATGGATATAATTAATTATGCGCTGTTCGGTTTGATAAAACTTGAATATTACGAACGGGAACTTCCATAAACCCAATAAGTTGTAAATTTATGAATAAGAAAAAATATATTAAGGTATTAGCGGAATTTTGCCGGATACTAATCGGCGTCACCTTTGTTTTTTCAGGAGTGGTGAAAGCCATTGACCCGACAGGGTGGGCAATTAAGGGTGGTGAATATCTGACGGCTTTCGGGTTGAAACATTATGCATGGATGGAGTACGCATTGAGTTTCAATGTTTCGTCCATCGAATTCACCTTGGGTATCTGCCTGTTATTGGCTGTTTACCGTAAATGGACGACATTGGGCGTGTTGCTTATGATGTGTTTTATGACTCCGCTCACGCTCTATTTAGCTCTTTTCAGTCCGGTTGCTGACTGCGGATGCTTCGGCGATGCCATTATTCTTTCCAACTGGGCTACTTTCTTTAAAAATGTCCCGCTGCTTACAGCCGCCATCATCGTTTTTATTTACCACAAACGCCTGACTCCTTTTTATTCATTCCGTGCCAATTGGTTTGTGGCATTATTTGCCTATTTATTTTGCATGGCTTTTTGTTATCAAAACTATACCCATCTGCCAATCAAAGATTTTCGTCCTTATAAAGTGGGATTAAATATTCACAAACTGATGGAAATTCCGGAAGATGCGCCACAAGACGAATTGCTGTTTATTTATGAAAAAGATGGCGTGAAAAAAGAATTTACGTTAGAAGATTCACCGTTCGACGATGCATCGTGGAAATTTGTAGATTCCAAAATATTTAAAAAAGGATTTATTCCGGTCATCAGTTCGTTCGAACTTTACAATAAAAACGGAGATAACATTGAAGATTTTATCCTGAGCCAGCCGCGGCTTACTTTTCTGTTGGTTCTTCCCGCCATAAAAGAAGCCAACGATGTGCATATCAATAAGATAAGTGCTATTTACGATTATGCGGTAGAAGCTGAGGCCAAATTGCCTTTCTATGGCGTAACGGCTTCTTCCGAAGAAGACATTGAGGAATGGAGGGAAAATACGGGCGCAGACTATCCATTCCTGACAGCCGATGATGTACTTCTGAAAACGATGATACGTTCCAATCCGGGGTTAATAATTCTTAAAAACGGAACTATTTTAGCCAAATGGCATCATAATGATATCCCCGACGAAGAGCATTTGGTAGAAGCGATTATGAGGTTGGATAGCACCCCGATAGATGAAGATGATATGACTGCCCCCGAAATATTGGCAGAAAAAAATCAAAAAGAACGAATTTCGTGGTTGCGGATTATTACAGGATTTACATTACCTTTGCTGCTGATTTGGATATATGATTTCTTCCGTAATCGGCATATCCGTAAAAAAGAGAGAAATCTGCCTATAACCAATTCCTGATAGAATTACTAATAAATAATTGATGTTCAATAATATATAAATAAATTACAGATGAGAAAAAATATTGTAGCCGGAAACTGGAAAATGAATACCACCCTTCAGGATGGGTTGGCATTGGCTCAGGGTTTGAATGAAGTTTTAAAAGATAAGACGATACTTTGCGATGTGGTTGTAGGCGTGCCTTTTACACATTTGGTAAGTATTGCATCGGGAATTGACACAACCCTGATTGGTGTTGCTTCGCAAAATGCAGCCGACAATGCGTCAGGAGCATACACAGGCGAAGTTTCAGCCGCAATGGTGGCTTCTACAGGAGCTAAATATGCCATTCTGGGACATTCCGAAAGACGTACCTATTATCTTGAAACGGCTGCGACACTAAAAAGAAAAGTCGGACTGGCGTTGGCTAATGGCTTAACTCCCATCTTTTGCATAGGCGAAGTTTTGGCGGAAAGAGAAGCCGGTACACATTTCGAAGTAGTAGAAACACAGTTGAAAGAATCTTTGTTTGATTTGACGGCCGACGATTTTGGTAAGTTAGTCCTTGCCTACGAGCCTGTTTGGGCAATCGGAACCGGTAAAACTGCTACTGCAGCACAGGCGCAGGAAATGCATGCGTTTATCCGTCAGACTATTGCAGCGAAATACGGAGCGGAGATAGCCGATAATACATCAATTCTGTATGGAGGAAGTTGTAATGCAGGTAATGCAAAGGAATTGTTTGCCAATCCTGATGTGGACGGAGGATTGATCGGAGGCGCATCGTTGAGTGTTGCAAACTTCCTGCCGATTATTGAAGCTTTTTAATTGGAATATGCGGTATCTTCTATTTTTTCTTTTGCTATGCAGTGGTGGATGTTTGTTTGCACAAACATCTATCTTTGATGAGTTGGCTAAACAGGAACCGGGAAAAGGTACTGTCGTTATTCATCAATCGTTGGCAATCCGTTCGTTAGTAGGCAGTCATTCTTATGAAGAGAAAATTGAGACGATTGGTGACACGACCTATTTATTGATGCCGGGCTACCGGATACAGGTGTTTACCGATAATAATCAGCGTACAGCCAAAAATGAAGCGGAAACAAAAAAAGAACAGATTAATAATTTGTTCAACATACCGACATACCTTTTGTATAATGCCCCTTTCTGGCGTCTGCATGTAGGCGATTTCATTACCTATCAGGAAGCTTTTTCGATGATGTATAAAATTACAGAAGCATTTCCGGCATATAAAAAAGAAATACAGATCAAAGAAGAAGAAATCAGGATACCGATCAATAATTGAGAATTGAGAATTGAGAATTGAGAATTCTTTGTATTCTTTGCGAAAACCTTTGCGTTCTTTGCGGTAAAATTGTATTTTAATGAAAAAAACAGAAAAACTTTCGCCCGAAACCACCAAACTTACTGCACATTATCGTGAGATTATCAGCCTTCTCGGTGAAAATGCAGACCGTGAGGGACTACTGAAAACGCCCTTACGGGTAGCCAAATCCATGCAGTTTCTGTTGAAAGGTTACAACGAAGACCCGCAGGAAGTTTTGCGTTCAGCCATGTTTCAGGAAGAAGATTATAAACAGATGGTTATCGTCAGGGATATTGACTTTTTCTCCATGTGTGAGCATCATTTGCTTCCTTTTTTCGGGAAAGCCCACGTAGCCTATATACCCAGAAATTATATTACCGGACTAAGTAAAATTGCCCGCGTAGTTGATATTTTTGCCCGTCGCATGCAGGTGCAGGAACGACTGACCTTGCAAATCAAGGAATGTATCCAGCAAACATTGAATCCGTTGGGCGTAATGGTGGTTATCGAAGCGCAACATACATGTATGCAGATGCGTGGCGTCGAAAAACAAAATTCGTTGGCCACAACCTCCGATTTCACCGGTTTCTTTCAGCAAGCCAAGACTCGCGAAGAGTTTATGAATTTGATTAAGAAATAGAGGGCACGCAGATGACGCAGATTTGATGGATTTTCGCAGATTTTTATTATTCTTATCTGCGAAAATCCTGATCATCCGCGTCATCTGCGTGCTAATGACCATTTAGAATCTGAAATCCACCCCAATCCCAAACGCTTTATTGGTACGCCCAAAAATATCTTGCCCGGTGGGCGTTGAATCGGATGATATCAGATTACTACGATTACTTTTTGTCCAATCTTCATAATTGGTAAAGAAGTAAGCGAGATTGATACGCACCGATTTGGAAACATTGATCGCCCCGCCAAAACCAACAGAATACGAATTAAGCGAATAACTCATATCCGATTGATAATCGTCAGTAACGCCTGTTTTTGTAATCTGTCCGCCTGCGCTTACTAAAAACATTTTATTGATTTGCCACTCGGCGCCCAGCAGGAACTCGTTAATCCCGCCATTGATGTATTGTTGTTTGTCGTTTTGCATTTTGGCGTCGGAATCAAAAAAGTGATGATAACCCGCCGATACACTTACGCCTGATACTACCTCATATTGAGCGCCTAAAGTCAATAATGCCGGCATATCGTAAGGCGTTTTAGCGCCGTCGGGAAACAGTCCGGTGTTATCAACTTTCGTTTTATTTTCGATGTCCATCTTGGTGCGAAACTCATATTTGGCGCCAATATTCAGTTTGTCGAAGTTCAGATTGAGACCGATGATTGGCGTTATGCCCATGCCCGACTGTGTGTTGTCGAGATTTAAGTTAGTGGAAGTCAATTGTGTTACTCCGGCTGCTGCACCGTCAGCTTGAGCTGCCACTGAATTGAATGTTCCTTGCACTGTAGATACAGGCATTGCACCCAGTTGCGACTCCGGTATGCCCAAAGCAGCTGCCATTTGAGCCATTTGAGCGTCAGGCAGACCAAGATTACTGATTGGTATGCTACCCATACCACCGTCTATGGCAGGTTGCAAAGAAGAGGCAACACCTCGTGCAGTAGCTGCCGCTGTGGTAAAATAGGTTGTTAAATTACCTGCTGCCGAAATATTTACATTATTCAAATGACCGATATAACCATTACTCACAATATTGGCTCTTCCACCGATAAATGCCGAAATATTTTCACTTACCTTATAAGATACGCCTAATTGTACGCCATAGATAATCGACGAACCTTCAAATTTGGTATCAAGCGAATAAGTGGTAGGGATTTTTGCTGTGCTTGAAAGTTGCGCTACCGGCCCCGCTATTTGTGACTCAAACGAAGGAAGTCCCTTATCGAAAGTAAGTGTTCCGCCACCTCCGATTACGCCTACATATCCCGATATTGACCATTGATTTTTCTTGTAGGCAAACATAAGACTTGGAATCGCGAGAGCTTTTGCTTTTCCTTCAAATGCTTTGGTTTCGCTTCCACCATTTGCAGCGAAAGGAGGAAATGTAGAGGTTATCGTCCGCGTTTGGAAAGCGCTTTGGTTATTGAGAGAAAAATAAAATCCATCGTTCAATTTGGCAAGCCCGGCCGGATTTGTATATACCGCGTCAATTTGTAATGATGCGGTTCTTGCCGGATTACGCAGGAAATGTACGCTTTGATTGGTGTTTGTCAAAAGTCCACCCGCCAGTAATCCGTTCACATAGAAGCAACAAGCCAAGCCTGTTAACATAATTTTCATTCCTTTTTTCATCTTTTCAAAGTTTTATTGGTTGTTTTGCATCGGCAAAGATATGGCTTTTTTTGAATTTATGCACAAAAATGGCTTTTTTGTGCGAAAAAATAATTTTTTCTTTCTTAACGTTAGTCAATGATTTGTATGTAAAAAAACGTGAAGTGTCAAATGAAAGGGTGCATTTCAATTTGTGCGACAAATAGAAATGCACCCAAATGAAATTCGATTTATAAAAAAAAATGCTATTTTTGTACCATCATTTTCATGCAATCAATATAAATGTATACCAACCCCCTATCCCCATCCGGCCCTTCTTCCGCAGGAAGCTCACAAAAATACATTGTCGCAACAGCCTTCCTGTCGTTGTTTGCCATTGTCGGTCTTGCACTCTATGGTTTGCCTTTTTTCTACGACTTTTGGGAGGGCGCATATAGCTGGTCGCGAACCACCATCACTTCGGGAAATGCGCTGGGTAAATTGATAGTCGCACCTTTATTCGGATTTATTGCAGGTTGGTTAATAGACCGTTACGGCCCGCGCAAACTGATGATTTCAGGGTCGTTAATGGCAGGAATGGCCATTATCGGATTAAGTTGTACGGGCGGTTCACTGCCACTCTTCTACCTGTTCTATGTGTTCAATGCGCTCGGTTATGTATGTGCAGGGCCATTGCCTTGTCAGGTACTTATTTCTAAATGGTTCGACAAAAACAGAGGGAAGGCGATGGGAATCGCTTACCTCGGAATCGGCACAGGAGGCGCTTTGGTTCCGTTGCTTTCAAACAGAATAGAATCACACTTCGGATGGCATACTGCGCTGATAGTGTTGGGAATAGTCGTGATGCTGATATCATTACCAATGGCTTACTTTATCAAAGAGCCGAAAAGCGATGTACCCAAAATAGAATTGCCCGGCCAATCGGTCTCAATCGGCAGTATCTTGCGAAACCCCAACTTTTTCCTGTTGTGCATCGGAAGCCTGTGCGCTATCGGAGTTGTCGGAGGCGTCAATCAACACCTGAAACTCTACCTGCGCGACGGTGGATTTGCACAGGATAAGGCGGCACAAATCATTTCGTTGGTATTGCTTTCGAGCCTGATCGGAAGGGTACTGATGGGATGGTTGGCCGATTTATTCAGCCGGAAATATGTAATGATACTGATTTACCTGACAGTCGCAACAGCCATACCGTTACTGATGGTACCCGATTTCCCGGGTCGTATCTATCTTTTTGCCGTTATATTCGGAATTGGTCTGGGTGGCGACTATATGATTATCCCCCTTATGGCCGGCGATTTGTTTGGCATCAAGGCGCTTGGACGCACAATGGGAATCATTCTGGTGGCCGACGGCATTGCCGAATCGGTATTCCCGATGATGGTAGGAGCCATATACGAAGACTCAGGAAAAAGTTATATGCCGGCATTTGCCATATTGATAGGCGTAGCCCTTCTGGGAACAGTCATCATTTCATTTTTACCGAAAAAAGCAAAGGAATGAAACATCAAAAATTTGCATACAGAAATTTGGATGAGTTGAAAGAAGATATCTTGCGGATGGGTATTGATTTACCTGTTTCGGAGCAATTGGATATTTTAAAAACCCCTTTGTCGCTCTATGACAAACAATTATCCAATCGTTTGGTCAATCATCCGATGGAAGGTTGCGACGGAACTGTGGAGGGTGCACCCGGTGAACTCACTTTCAGGCGTTATGAACGGTTTGGTGCAGGTGGTGTGGGAACACTGTGGGTTGAAGCTTGTGCAGTATGTAATGAAGGTCGTGCAAACGCACGCCATCTCTTCCTGAATCGCGACCACTTACCCGCCTTTAAGAAGCTGTACGACAGTATGATAGCTGCGACAATAACAACTTCGGGCGAAGATTTCCGACCTTACACCGTGCTTCAATTAACACATGCCGGGCGATACAGCAAACCGGATTCTGATGCGACTGCCATTGTGGCAGTTGCTGAAAATCCTTATCTTGACCCTATTTCCAATCCTAAACGACGACTTATTACGGATGAGGAACTGGAACAAACAGAAGATTTGTATGTAAATACAGCGATTTTGGCAAAGGAAACCGGTTTTGATGCCGTGGATATCAAGGGTTGCCATCGTTATCTTAATTCCGAATTATTGTCGGCACATACCCGCGAAGGCCGGTATGGAGGCAGTTTCGAAAACCGGACACGTTTTTTGCTGAACATTATCGACAAAATAAAAGCAAACGTCGATATTGATATTACAACAAGGATAAACGCTTATGATGCAATTCCTTATCCTTATGGATGGGGTACCTGTGAAAATGGACTACCATTGCTCGAAGAACCGAAACGCTTGATAAAGATATTGCGGGAAAAAGGCGTACAGATGGTCAATATCAGTACGGGAAACCCATATTATAATCCGCATATTGGCCGTGCAGCCGATGTCGGGCCTTATACAGCACCTGAACATCCCATTGAGTCGGCAGCGCGTATGCTGCAAATCATCAGGGAATTGAAGGTAGCAGTTCCGGATATGAAGTTTGTAGGCACAGGATTTACCTGGTTTCGTGAGTATGGCGCCAATATAGCAGCAGGTTGTATTGAACAGAAGTGGATGGATTTGGCAGGTTTTGGCCGTCAATCGTTTGCCTATCCTGATTTTGCACGGGATATTATTACACAAGGTGCGATGGAGCGCCAAAAATGTTGCATTACCTGTACCAAATGTACCGAATTGATGCGTTTCGGTGGACAGGCAGGGTGTGTCATCAAAGACAGCAGAGTCTATCTGCCGCTTTGGCGTGAAGCAACGAATGGCAGGACAATGATGAGTACAAAACCATTTTAGATAAGACTTTACAATAATGATAAAAAAACAAACCAAAAAGTCCCAAAGGGACGAAACTATAATAACAGTAGGTGAAGCGCAACGTGACTTACGGACAGCCATCATAACAGGTGGAGTCGGCGGTATCGGCTTTGCAACCGCTCTGAAGTTAGCGGCCGACGGTTTTAATATCGCCATTTTCGATATAAAAGAAGAATCGGCTGTCAGTGATAAATTGGCCGAACTCAATGCGGCAGGTTCAGATTCCATGTATTATTGCGGCGACATTGCTAAAGTAAATGATTGCTACACTTTTATTGAAAAGGTTATCGAAAAATACCGGAAAATAGATGTATTGGTCAATAACTCCGGCGTTGCCCCGAAAGTACGCGCCGACATACTTGATACATCCGAAGAGAGCCTTGATTTTGTATTTGGCGTGAATGTCAAAGGCACGTTTTTTATGACGCAGGCTGTTGCCCGCCGGATGATTGAGAAAAGCGCCGGCATAATCATCAATATTTCATCGGTTTCGGCTTATGTCTCTTCGGTAAACCGCCCCGAATACTGCATGTCGAAGTCGGCAATCAGCATGATGACCACGTTGTTTGCCGACAGGCTTGCGGCTCACGGTATCCGTGTCTACGAAATTCGTCCGGGCGTCATCCGCACCGACATGACTGCACCTGTCGTTGAGAAATACGACAAGTTGATTGCCGAAGGCGTTTTTCCGATCGAACGATGGGGCTATCCCGAAGATGTGGCCAAAGCAGTGGCCGCTTTTGCTTCCGGCTTATTCCCTTATTCGACAGGAGAAATTATCAATGTGGATGGCGGATTTCATATCAAAAAATTATAAAATATTTTTTTAAGAAAAAAAACTCATTTTTTATTTGGCTGTCAAATAAAAAATATGTACTTTTGCACCGCTTTACGTAATCTCTGCGCGGGAAATGAGTGGCCCGGTATATTGCGTTTTGATTTGAACAACAACTAAAAAGCTAAAAGACAATGGATTTGATAAAAGTAGCCGAAGAATCCTTTTTGACAAAAAAAGAATATCCGGCATTTAAAAGTGGCGATACAATTACGGTTTCGTATCGGATTACCGAAGGTAATAAAGAACGTATTCAGCAATATAGGGGAGTAGTGATCCGTATTTCGGGACATGGAGATAAAAAACGTTTTACGGTTCGTAAAATGTCGGAAAATGTAGGCGTGGAACGAGTTTTCCCGATGGATTCGCCATTTATAGAAAACATCCTGCTGAACAAAGTAGGAAAAGTGCGCAGAGCCAAATTGTATTATTTGCGTAAACTGACAGGTAAAAAAGCCCGAATTAAAGAAAAGAGGGTTTGAGTTTTCATAAGAGTTTTTTTTTTGAAGAAGAGGCCATTTGTGATAAATGGCCTCTTCTTTTTTTTTGCGTAACTCTGTGTTACTCTGTGCTACTCTGTGTTTCCTCTGTGCTACTCTGTGTAATTATATGGTTTCGCAAAGAGCCAAAGAGATTCAACCGTTCCCTAATATAGCTTGCGTATCCGAAGCAATTACATACTCCTCATCGGTCGGAACAACGATAACGGTGACTTTACTATCCGGAGTGCTGATCACCATTTCGCGGCCGCGCAAACTGTCGTTGATGGCGTGATCCAACCGGATACCCATGTATTCCATATCCTGACAGACGGCTTTGCGCATAGAGGTTTGATTTTCACCGACACCACCCGTAAAGACAAGGATATCAACCCCGCCCATTGCAGCTGCATAAGCGCCAACGTATTTTTTGATCCGGTAGTTATAGACTTGCTGGGCTAAAACAGCACGCATATTACCTTCTTTCACAGCCGCTTCCAACTCACGCATATCCGACGAAACGCCCGATACGCCTAATACGCCGCTGTCTTTATTCATCAGGTTGGACAATTTGTCGCCATCCAAACCTTCTTTATTCATAATAAAGGTCAGGACGCCCGGGTCTACATCGCCGCAACGGGTTCCCATCAACAGTCCTTCGACCGGTGTCAGCCCCATGGATGTATCAACTGATTTGCCGTTTTGTATGGCTGTTATGGAACCTCCGTTGCCAATATGCGCCGTGATGATTCGCTGTTTGTCGAAGTCCACGTTGAGTATTTCACATGCGCGATGTGAAACGTAACGATGGCTGGTGCCGTGAAAACCATACCGGCGGACGCCATATTTCGTGTACAGTTCGTATGGCAGGCCATACATATAGGCATAATCGGGCATGGTCTGATGAAAAGCCGTATCGAAAACAGCCACCTGAGGCGTGCCCGGTAAAATCTTTTGCATGGCATAAATGCCCTCCAGATTGGCCGGATTATGCAATGGCGCCAATTCACAACACTCTACCACTTTGGCGATTACTTCGTCGTCGATCATCACGCTTGATGCAAATTTTTCACCGCCATGTACGACGCGGTGTCCTACGGCGTCAATTTCATTGTATTCTTTGATACATCCTATTTTTTCGTCCGTCAACACGCTCAAAATAAACGAAATACCTTCTTCGTGTCCGGTTATATCCCGTTCGATTGTTATTTTTTCGCCGTTAGGGTCAACTAATTTCAAGCGCGAACCGGGTAGGCCGATTCTTTCCAATCCGCCTTGTGCAATCACTTCTTCCGACTCCATGTCGAAGAGTTTATATTTGATGGAACTGCTCCCGCAGTTTAATATCAATGCTTTCATAACTTATATTTACTATTAAAAGGGCGAAAGCATTTCGCCCCTACAAATCATTTATTATTCACAAAATTTGAAAATCCTGATTTATTCATGATTTATTTTTGATTCCGATAGCCTGATTACAGGTTACAGCGATCATTTGATAGATATCTTCGACCGAACAGCCGCGCGACAGGTCATTGACCGGCGCTGCCATGCCTTGCAAAATCGGACCGATGGCTTCTGCTCCACCCAAACGTTGAACGAGTTTATAACCGATATTACCGGCTTCGAGCGTGGGGAAAATCAATGTATTGGCTTTCCCTGCAACTGCACTGTCGGGCGCTTTCTGGGCGCCGACCTTGGGAACCAACGCTGCATCGGCTTGCAACTCGCCGTCAATCAGCAAGTCGGGCGCCATTTCTTTGGCAATGGCTGTTGCTTCGATTACCTTGTCAACCGATTCGTGTTTAGCACTTCCTTTGGTCGAAAAACTCAACATGGCGACGTAAGGTTCGACACCCAGCAGCGAACGTGTCGTTTGGGCTGTTGAAATGGTTATTTGTGCCAATTCATTGGCTGTCGGGTTAGGCAATGTGGCGCAATCGGCAAATACGAGGATGCCGTTTTCGCCAAAAGATTCAAAGGTAGTAAACATCAGAAATGCGCCTGATACGCAGCTGATCCCGGGCGATGTCTTAATCAATTGCAGGGCAGGGCGTAAAACATCACCGGTGCTATTGCGGGCACCTGCCAGTTCGCCGTCGGCATCACCGGATTTAATCATCAGGCAAGCCATGTACAGCGGGTCTTCTACCAGAACGGCTGCTTTTTCGGGTGTCATGCCTTTGGCTTGGCGTAATTGTACCAACAAGTCGGTATAGGCTTGTTTTTTTGCATGGCTTTTAGGGTTAATCATTGTCATACGGTCGAGGTGTTTCAAACCGTATTCGACCGCTAACCGGTTGATTTCATCGGGATCGCCCAGAAGAATAATGTCTGCTATCCCTTCGGCTATTACCATATCGGCTGCTTTTAATGTCCTTTCTTCTGTTCCTTCAGGAAGGACAATGCGCTGTTTATCAGCCTTTGCGCGTTCAATAATTTCTTGTATTAAATAATTCATATAGTTTGTATGTTATATTGGCCGCAAAAGTACGAAAATTGGAATATAATGATAACAAAAAACAACATAAATTATTATTTTGACAGACGATTTTGTATTTTTTGTAATTTATTTTGAGAAGGCAGTAATTCTCTTTTTAACAGAAATCCTCAATTTCGCGTTCACCCGATAAAATCTGACGCAAATTTTCGGCTGTTACCGGTAAACTGATTTTATTATGCGCGGCAACTGTAATTGTTCCTCTTTCTTCGGAAACGATCACTACCACTGCATCTGTTTCTTTTGCTATTCCCAAACCTGAGCGATGTCGGAGACCCATCTCTTTCGGGATTTTGGCATGTTGCGCGACCGGAAGGATACAACTTGCCGCTTTAATCCGGTTATTGGCAATAATCAATGCCCCATCGTGTAAAGGACTGTTTTTGAAGAAGATATTTTCAATTAGATGGGCATTCACATCTGCATCAAACATTTCACCGGTATGTATATAACCCGATAAATCAATTTCTTTCTGTATGACAATCAGGGCGCCTGTCTTTTTTCGTGCCATATTCATACTGGCTAATACTACAGGGGCTATATATTTACCATCTTTCGCTGCATCATCATCTTTTTTGGAAAAAAGTTTACTTAAAAATTTCCAGCCGCGATTCGAACCCAAAGCCAACAGAAAACGCCGGATATCGTCCTGAAACAAAATAACAATAACAATAAAACCAACACTGATAAACATATCGAGAATAGTTCCCATTAAACGCATTTCGAGCACTTTTGAAACCAATACCCATACGACGATGACCGATACTACGCCACTAAACACAGTCAGCGTCCCCGAATTTTTCATCAAACGATAGGTTTGATAAAGAAAAAAGGCGACTAACAAAATGTCGATTGCGTCTTTGATACCGAAAGAAATAAACATAACTAATTGATTTTAAGCTTGGAAATTATTTTGACTGCTTCGACTGCAGGCTTCACATCATGCACACGCAAGATATGGGCGCCGTTCATCAATGCAAAGGTATGCAATATCGTTGTTCCGTGCAAACTATCTTCGATCGAACAATCCAAAAAATTATATATCATGCTTTTGCGTGATACGCCTATTAAAAGAGGGCGATCGAATAAATGAAATTCAGGCAATGAACGCATCAGGGTATAATTTTGTTCAACTGTTTTGCCGAAACCAAACCCGGGGTCAATGATGACGTCGTTCACTCCCAATAATTGTAACGCATGCAACTTACCGGCAAAATACAGCATGATTTCTTCCACCATATCCTGATAATCCGTTTTTTGCTGCATCGTTTGAGGTGTTTCGTTGATATGTGTCAGGATATAAGGTACTTGTAAGCGGGCTGCCGTTTCAAACATATTATCATCCATTGTGCCGCCCGAAATATCATTAATCATCGCTACGCCATATTCTTCAACAGCCCGGCGTGCAATATCAGCCCTGAATGTATCGACCGATACAATCGCTTCCGGATAATGCGCTTTCAGCAGTTTTAGAGCCGGCATCAGGCGTTGCTTCTCTTCTTCGGCCGAAATATCAACAGCATCAGGACGTGATGAATATCCTCCAACGTCGATGATTTTTCCGCCTTCCTCCAAAATGGTTGCTATCCGCCGGTCGATTTCCTTTGTTGTTAATGTGCGACTTTTATCATAGAATGAATCCGGCGTGACATTGATAATCCCCATTACAAGCGGTTCATCCAGATCGTACAAATGGCCTTTTATATTTATAAATTTCATTTTTCCCAACAATTTTCTACAAATGTAAGGAAATATCCGTAAGATACTTTATTTTTGTCCTCAAAAAAAGACAAGAAGCAGTTTTTAACTTACCGTTTTTTCAGGCAAATTGAAGTTGTTATAAATTAATTACTAATTACTTATCATCAAATGCGTATTGCTGAACTTTACCAAATTTACAAACAAAATCCTGTTGTATGCACCGACAGCAGGGAATGTTTGCCCGGTTCACTTTTTTTTGCCTTAAAAGGCGATTCGTTCGACGGTAATCTCTTTGCATCGAAGGCATTACAATCAGGATGCTGTTTTGCTGTGGTGGATGATCCTGCAGTTAAAACAAACGACCGGTACATCGTAGTGGATGATGTCCTGCAAACCTTGCAACTATTAGCCGCGTACCATCGTCAATGCCTGAAAACGACGGTGATTGGCATTACCGGAACAAACGGGAAGACTACTACCAAGGAATTATTGGCTGCCGTTCTTTCGACAAAATATAACGTGCTGTACACAACGGGCAATTTGAATAATCATATCGGAGTGCCTCTTACGCTGTTGCGCCTGACCCCCGAACACGAGATGGCAGTAATAGAAATGGGCGCCAATCATCCCGGCGAAATTCGCGAACTGACACAATTTGCCCGGCCGGATTATGGAATCATTACAAATATCGGAGTTGCGCACCTCGAAGGATTCGGTTCTTTTGAAGGCGTTGCACGTGCCAAAGGCGAATTGTATGACTATTTGCGCCTGACAAACGGTAAAATATTTATCCACAAGGATAATACACATCTGCAAGCAATGGCTGAAGGATTAACACAAATCACTTATGGCGAAAGCGACGATACCTTTGTGGAAGGGTGGGTGAGGAGTTCGCATCCTTTCCTTTGCATTGAATGGGCAAATACCGGTGTGCATCATTTCGTATCAACCCGGCTGGCAGGAGGTTATAACCTGATGAATATACTCGCTGCCATTACTGCCGGTGTATATTTCGATGTCCCCGTTCCGGAAATCAACCGCGCAATCAGTGAATATATCCCGACCAATAACCGTTCGCAATGGAAAAAGACATCAAACAACAACCTGTTGATCGACGCCTACAATGCCAACCCAAGCAGTATGCAGGCAGCATTGGAAAACTTTGCGGCATTGCCAATGAGTCCCAAAGCCGTTATTTTGGGCGATATGCTTGAATTGGGCGCGGAAAGCCGGAGTTTACATGCTTCTCTGTTGGAATTACTTACCCGATATAATTTTGAAAAGGTATTGCTTTGCGGCGAACAATTTATTGCGCTCGATTCACCCTATCCGTGCTTTCCCAATGTCGAAAATTTAAGTCGGTATTTATCTGTCAATCCATTTCAGGGTTATCATATCCTGATCAAAGGCTCACATGGCATCCATTTGGAAAAGATCATTGATTTGCTTTAGGACGCTGATAATTAAAGATTAACGGTTAATGGTTATTGGTTAATTGATAGTAAGTATTAGATGAAAAAAGGATTTAATTGATAATTTTCAATTTTCAATTTTCAATTCTCAATTAATTTCGTATCTTTGCCCCCGATTTAGTTAATAACGGTAGGTCCCATAGCTCAGTTGGTTAGAGCATCTGACTCATAATCAGGGGGTCCTTGGTTCACG
>Ga0082212_10001286_pt1 | contig 37076 bp, 23 predicted proteins | sample TergutNt197P3_FD_71548 | JGI IMG/M metagenome (GOLD analysis project Ga0082212, IMG submission 71548) | Neocapritermes taracua P3 segment gut microbial communities from Petit-Saut dam, French Guiana - Nt197 P3 | ecosystem: Host-associated > Arthropoda: Insects > Digestive system > Gut ...
AAACTGCCTATTTGTTTGCCAGTTTTTCAAATTCGACCGTTTTTTGTTTGCTCATACCACTACATATAGTAGGCGAGTCGTCAAACTACTACTATTTTGAAAATACCGTGAACGGTTACTCGGTTTCTTCGTCCGTCGTGATTTGTACAGCATTAGATTTCTGTAACAATTCAAAAAAGTCTTTGACACGTTGCGGAGTTTTTTCTCGCATAACTTCTTCTTCAAGCATATCCGAAACGATAACAATCACTTCGTTACGTTCGACGGCATCCCAGAATGGTTGAGTGTGCTCTACCAATCTGCGGTTAAACTTTCCGCCGATTGCCGACGCATCCACGTAGACTCGTTTGATTCTTCTGCCCATAACGGTTTTATTGTAACAATAACCAGCGCAAAAAAAAACCGGGGCGTAAGCCCCGGCTCGTTTGAATGAAAAATACCCTACCACTTGAATCCCGCACCGGCATAGCCGATGTTGGTTGCCGACTTGGTACCGCCATCAAGCACAAACTGCCCTTCGTAGCCGCCGAAGAGCGAAAGACAACTGCTCAACTGATACGTCGCACCAAGATTCGCCGTGAGTAACTCACGACCCAACTTCGTGCTATTCATCGCCATCTGATTGGCACGAACATCATATCCTTTGTCATTCATGTTGTAAGCATAGAAAACGCCACCATTCACGGTCGTGCGATTCCGTTGATAACGCAGTTCCGCTCCAGAGCGTGCAAACACCTGCGTCAGACTTGTCTTGTTATAGACAACGCCCAGATTCCCTTGACCGCCCACTGACGTTTCCGCTGCCGCTTTGAGATCATTGGTCATCACATCAACGCCGACGACCGGTCGCAGACTCCAAAGACCACGACCATACCGCTTGCCGAGTTCGACATTCGTTTCCGTCGTGTTTCCTTTGAAGGCGGACTTATAAAGACCATCAAAGTCCATTCTGTCCATCTTGTAGTCTTGCCAACCGTAAGCGAATGAAGCGCGAATGTCCGCTCCGTTTCGGAGAACTCTGGCACCATAGAGACCGACATAGGTGTCATCGGCTTTCACTTTATCGAGAGCGACGTGAGACCGGGCGGCTTCGTAACCGAAGAGTACGCCGAACTGTCCTCGTTTTGTTCTGAAGACATCTGCCCCTGCTTGGACACCTTCCGAAGAGAGTTTCCAGTTTGCACCGTTGTTTCCGGCGAATCCACTCTTATAGGTATCGTTTCGTGCGGTGTAATTTGCCCAGGCGGCACGACCGATGTTTGCGGTTGGTCGTCGTGTGCAATCGCCGCAAACCGGATCGCAAGGATCGCAACCGATGGCATCGCATGGTGCCTGACCGAAGTAACCCGCTCGATTACCGTTGCCGTCGCCGGAGATCATGTGATCTCGTACAGCATTCCAAGCCGCATAACGATTGTGCATACCGAGTGCAGCCACCCGACCGTCGCCCATGTTGACGAAGTCGAGGGCACCGCCGAAGGTAACTGTTCCGTCAGCACCAATGATCAAGTTGGCACCCTTACTGGCGTTGAAAACCGCTAATGTGTAATCAGTGGCTACGCCCGCGTTCTCGAAATCCCATTTGTAAGCACCATCCGAGAAATCATAAATCACATCGCCCACTTGAGTTGTCGTCCAGTCACCTTCGTTAGGATCCCAATGCTGAGTTCCCATCATATAAACAGCAACCTTTCCGCCATCATTGACGGTCTTCGTCCCACCACCAAGGTTGCTTGCGGCAACGTCAAAAGCAAGAGTGGACGTAGCACCAACGGTAATATTACCATCACCTCGCATGTGCAGGTTACCCAGATCGGCATAACCATCGACAATGTTCAGCGCACCATCAACAACGGTACTGCTGCTGGTCAACGTATCGGTGAGATTTGTTGTAAAGTTGAGAATAAGATCACCAGTGGTTTCGATACCAAAACTATTTCCGGTTGTGCCCGTTGCGGAAATTTTAACTTTGCCGTCAATCGTGATAGTAGCGTTTCCATTTATCATCACTCCAATAGCATCGACAGCACCATTGGCAGTGATGTTCTCGCTCAGAGTCGCCGTTAAATTGCCGTCATCCGTCCAAATACCGTAAGCATTACCGGCAGTTGACATTACGTTAATTTCGCCAAATTGGCTACCGATGGAATTAAACGTACCTTTCACGGCAACACCGACGGCTTCGGTACCGGCTTTGACGGTAATATCACCGACAGCCAATGTGCCTGCGACGACAGCATCATTGGGATTAATTCCGAATCGTAGCCCGGCGGCTTTGCCTGTGGCGTACACTTCGACACCGTTGGTGATTTTGATACCGGCAGTTGCATCAACGTTGTTCGCCCAGAAACCCCAAGCGTCGCCCGTCGACGGAGTTGCTTCTTCGCCAACAATAATCTTGCTGAACGTGATGTCCGCACCGGCACCGATGTCTGCAATATCGCTAGTATCCCAGAAGCAAGCAGCGATGGCATTACCGTTGCCGTTGTTAACGGTAACGGTTCCTGCTTCAATCTTACCGGTGAAACTGACACCATTGAAGAGGAAGCCATGCATCGTTGCGTCCGAATCACCGGTAATGAAAATGCTGCCAAGTTCGAAACTTTCGGCGGCTGTGGTATCCAAAGCCAACACTGCCGCATTCCCTCTGGTCGAAGTGCTGCTAACACCAGTCAGGGTGATGCTCGGGAGTTTGAACAGATAGTCCGCGGACACTTCATGTGTAGAAACCAAATCAAAAGTCGTTGCACTATCAGCAAAATAAATAATACCTTTTGTTCCGGTATCTACGTCAAGTATGACAGCGGCATCCAGAACGCCGGAACCGGAACTGAGTGCTTCACCAATGTCAACGACCCAATCCGGTGAATCTACGGCGGGAAGTTCAACGTCGGCCGTTTGTGCCATCGCGCCTATTGGCAATGCGATAGCGATAATCGATGGAAGTACATACTTCCAGAATAATTTTTTGTTCATTGGATATCTCCTTTCTTTGTGTAATAAAACAAACTGCCTTGTGGAAGTAATCCTTTCTTCCATGGAGTCATTCACGTAGTCGACTCGCAATGAAAGAAATTGCGCTCTCCACCGACGCTGTTCTTATATCGTGTATCGGTGTGTCGTTGGTAGTGAAGGTCTGCCAAAATGCACAAAGTCAATTTTTTTATGAGAGGGGGTGTCCTATTTTTGAAACATTCAAAACAAGAAAAACAAACGACAAAAGAAAGAAAACTGACAAAGGAAAAATAAATGATACAGGAAAGAAAATGGGCAAAGAGAAAATAAATGATACAGGAAAGAAAATGGGCAAAGAGAAAATAAATGATACAGAAAAGAAAATGGGCAAAGAGAAAATAAATGATACAGGAAAAAAAACGGGCAAAGGAAAAATAAATGATACAGAAAAGAAAATGGGAAAAGAGAAAAGAATCGGCACAGTCCGCACAAACCGCAATCCGTCGACAAGTTCCGTTTTTCCGTCACTCCCGCGCAGGCGGGGGTCCAGAGAAATAGGGTTTATATTCCCTGTCTGGATTCCCGCCTGCGCGGGAATGACGATGTTTTGCCAAACTTGCACACATCGTGATTGCATGTAAACACGCCTTGTTTTTGCATTAGGGGAACGGTACAATATCTAATCATGCCCCATATCGTTTTCGACCCTTTAATTCCATTGAGCCTTTGGTTCCCGCTGTTGCTCATGGCAACGGCAATACTGGGGTTTTACGGCTGGGCAAGCCGACGACGCATTGCCGGTCGCCGTCGCTGGGGAATTCTCTCCCTGATGAGTATCGCCTTTCTCTTGCCGTTTGTCGTGTTGCTCAATCCGACGTGGCAGGAGCCGATTCCTCCGCCGCCCGGAAAACCGCTCCTGACGATTCTCGTCGATCAATCGGCAAGTATGTCGGCAAACCTGGATGGACGTTCCCGATATGAATCGGCAGTCGAACTCGCCGCATCGGCACGGAAACAATTTGATTCAAAATATGAAGTTCGGCTTTTCGGCTTTGACAACGAACTGCATAACACGTCGCTTGATGAACTGCTTGCTCAACAACCAGACGGTTCGGCAACCGACTTGGCGGCGGCATTGGAGCAGTCGCTTGATTCCGAACGCCCCCAAGGGCAATTCATACTCCTTTTGAGCGACGGTATTCACAATCAGGGTTCGCTCGCCCGGCTTCGGGAAAGTTTGGCAAAAACCAAAGTGATGGCAACGCCAATTTTCACGCGGATATTTGCCGGTGCAAGCAAAGTCAACGATTTGGAGTTGGAACTCGGACTTTCGCAGGAAATCGCCTTTGCCGCTCAACAGGTTCCCGTGAGCGTGTATATTCGGCAGCGTGGCACTTCGGCAAAAACCGCCCTTGTGTCGCTCAAACTCGACGGCGAAACATTGGAGCAACGTGAAATCGACATTTCCGAAAACGCTCTCACCGAAACATCATGGATGATCACGCAACCCAAAAACGGTTTGTACCGCTATGAATTTTTCGTGGAACCGCTTCCGGGTGAGGTAACTCTCGTGAACAATACGGCAACGTTGCTGTTGCGGGTCGTGAACGAACCCGTTCGCGTGTTGCTCTTGGAAGGCAAACCATATTGGGACACGAAGTATCTGGTTCGTACCCTTTCTGCCGACCCTTCGATTGAATTGACCAGTGTGGTACAGGTTGCACCGGGACGATTACTCCGTCGCACCATCAAGTCCGGTGCCGGAGACGAGGAAGAGCAAAACATCCGAGCGGATAGCTGGACGATTGAAACCCAAGCAGAACGTTTTTTGACCGCCGACGGAGAACTCGACCGGTATCAGATTGTTATTTTGGGACGTGATGCCGAAGTCTTTCTCTCCGCTTCATCTGATTCACCGGCATTGACACGTTTGCGGCGATGGTTGACAGAAGGCAACGGTTCGCTGGTCTGTTTTCGCGGTTCGCCGACCACACAAATCAATGAACGACTGGGGCAACTGCTTCCGGTGCGTTGGGAACCGTCGCAAGAATCCCGATTCCGATTGCAAATGACACCGGCAGGGCAAGCCTTGCGCTGGCTTTCGGGCAATCCCGATGCGGAAGATTCGCTTTCCGGGATGCCGTCGCTTGCCACCGTTACCACGCCCGGAACGCTGAAGCCGCTTGCGGTGGTATTGGCATCGGCAACCGAAGGGAATCAATCGGCACCGGTGATTACGTATCAGCCTGTTGGGAATGGACGCGTTGTGGTGGTCGAAGGAGCAGGAATGTGGCGTTGGGCGTTCCTGCCGCCGACGTTTCAGGACAGAGACGAAATCTATGCAGCACTCTGGCGGAGTTTGGTGCGGTGGTTGGTCTCCAATGTCGGCTTGCTACCGTCGCAGGAGTTGGCATTGCGAACGGATACGACGACGTTTTCAACGGACGAGGCGCCAACGGCGATGCTCTTGGTTCGGGAAGACCGAATCGGCGAGCCGCCGTCGGTCGAATTGTCCGGCGAAGCATTGGAGCGACCGCGATTGGTCTCTGCGGTTCCAGCGGGCGCACCGGGACAATATCGCATCGTATTCGGTCGTTTGCCCGAAGGACATTATCAAGCGAAGGTCGCGGGCAGTCAAGCGGACGACATTGCCGGTGTGGTGGAGTTCCATGTTCGCGGTAATTTGCGTGAGCGGCTGGACATTGCGGCGCAACCGGAAATTATGAAGATGATTGCCGAACGAAGCGGCGGAGCGGAGTTTTCCAGCGACGATTGGAATGTGTTAACGAAGCATTTTGAGGAGCATGTCCATCGGATTCATCCGGCACGTAACACGCAAACGCCGATTTGGGATCGCTGGTGGGTGCTATTGGGAATCGTGTTGCTCTGGTCGGCATCTTGGATGTTACGGCGGTCTTCCGGGTTGGTGTGAGGCAGTCCACCCTCAGCACATTTGCTGTGTTCAAACAGAAAAAAATAACAAGAGGGAGAAATGAAAGTGGGTTCAAAGAGTCATCTACCAGTTTACGTTGCCACAAAGTCATCCTCTTCCTCGAAAACAACTTCTTCTCGTTCGCGGCGGTTGGTGATCACGCCCGTAGGTCGGGAACTGCCGCTACGCTTGCGCCGCCAATCATTCGGCGAAACAAGCACATTTCGCGGCTTCGAACCATTCGCTTTGCTGACCACGCCGTCCTCTTCCATAAAATCCATCATCCGCGATGCTCTCGGATAGCCGATACCCAATCGGGTTTGCAACATCGACACCGAACCGCGTCCCACTCCAATTACCAAATCGACCGCCTTGTAATACATCTCATCCCGCGTGATTTTTCCTTTGCCGTCATTGTTTTCTTCTTCCGCTTCTTCTGTTTCCTCGACCGAGTCCATTTCCAAGAGTTCTTCGTCGAAGTCCGGCTCGTCCGTTCCGATTTGACAGTTGATTGCTTCGATTTCCTCGTCCGTTACGAACGCCCCTTGTCCCCGAATAATTTCGTTGTCTTGCGAGAAGAGCATATCCCCTTTGCCGAGCAGTTGCTCTGCACCGGTACGGTCTAAAATCACCATACTGTCGATCTTGCTCGACACGCGGAACGCAATCCGTGCCGGAAGGTTAGTTTTAATCAAACTCGTAAAGACATCCCGCGTCGGCTTTTGCGTTGCTAAAACCAAATGAATTCCCGCCGCCCGACTCTTCTGTGCAAGACGGACAATGTACGCTTCCACTTCCTTGATCGCCTGGATCAAATCCGCCACTTCGTCCGCAATAACCACAAAATAGGGGAGTTGTTTTGGAACTTCATCCCACTCTTCATCGTCGGCATCAATCATATTCATTCGCCGCCGCAGATCATCTTCCGATAATTTATTGTATTCGGCAAGGTTTCTGACACCCGCTCTTTTGAAAAGTTCAAATCGGTCTTCCATCTGATTGACCATCCACGAGAACGCCCCTGCCGCTTTTTGCATATCGTTGACGACCGGATGAATCAAATGCGGTATCCGTTGATAGGGGCTAAACTCGACTTGCTTGGGATCAACCATCAACATTCGGACTTCGTCGGGACTTCGCGTCATCAAAATCGACACGATGATCGAATTGAGGCACACACTTTTTCCCGTACCGGTTTGACCAGCAATCAAAAGGTGCGGCATTTTTGCCAAATCGGTAACAATCGGATCGCCTGTTACGCCTTTGCCGAGAAAGAGGGGCAACGCTAGTTCTTCGGCGGCATCGGGAGCACTCTCCATCACATCACGTAGCCGGACAACTTGGCGGTGTTCGTTCGGCAATTCCACGCCGACGGTGTTCTTGCCCGGTATCGGAGCGACAATCCGAACGCTCCCCGTTTTGAGTTCCACACCGAGATCGTCTTGAAGTTGCTGAATCTTTTTGATCCGGGTTCCTTTTTCCAAGCGGAGTTCGTACTGCGTAATCACGGGTCCCTGCTGTACATCAACGACATTTGCTTTGATTTTGAAATTGAGCAATACTTTTTCCAGTAGCCGGGCACGTTCGTGGATGGCATCGTTGTACAGTTCCTCGTCGAACTCTTCCGAAGGAGCGAGCAAGTCCGTCGAGGGGAGTTCATATTCGTAATACTCGTATTCCTCCTGCTCTTCGTCCCTTTCCTCTTCGTATTCTTCCTTTTCCTCTATTTTGCCAATGCGGATATTTTTCGGTTGTCCGCGTTTGACGAGTTTGGAAGTTACGCCGATTTCACGGAACACGATGTTCGGTGAGAGCGCATCGGCAGTTTCCGGTTTTTGCAATAGCCCCATAAGCCGGAAGAGCGTTTGATCGCCGATCAACACGAAGCCCGCCAAAATCATGCTTGTAAGGAATATAATGATTCCAGCGGCGGCGACGTTCGGCATGAGTAGCGTGGTAAGGATTGTCCCGCCATATCCGCCGGGTCCAATGAGCGGACAAGGGGTTTCGAGCAACCAGTCGGGCAAAAACGTAAAAAGTCCTGCGAATCCAACAATGGCAAGGAGGAATCCGGTGCATTGCATCACCGGTTGGTCAAAACTGTGATTGCATTGGTCGGCGCAACGTAAAAATCGGATACCGTACACACCGAGCAGAATGACGATGAGGTATGCGGCATAACCAAAGGGGATCAGCAGAACGGCAGCGAGAATCGCACCGGGCAGTCCGAGCCAGTTATGGATCATTTCGGATTGGGGAAATCCCAAAAGTTCCGGCGGATCGGCTGCGGAGTAACTCAAAAGGCTTACGAGAACGCACATTCCGATGGCGCAAAACAAAACGCCGATGAGGGGGAGGCTGGCCGATTTCATGATATATGCCTGGGGGTACGGTTACGCAAGGGGGCATTTCTGAAATCGGCAATTCCGGCGGAACGGGTGAGTCGTCTGGACTGTCCCTCTAAATTCCCTAATAACGGTATAAAGGGACTGCGTTAACCGTTCGCAGAATCGATCCTCTCGGAGGCAATGTCGTAATACTTTTTTTCTATTTCGAACCCTATAAATTGACGGCGAGTCTCGACCGCAGCGACTCCATGTGAGCCGCTGCCGAGAAAGGGATCCAAAACGACCTGACCCGGTTGGGTGAATAATTTGATGAGATGTGTAATCAAACGAACCGGCTTAACCGTGATATGTTCAATTTTTTCTGCTGTTTCATTTCTGCGGACGGTTTTGGGGACTTCCATAATCGTGCCGGGAAATTTATCGTCCAGTGATTCTTTTGTGTTCACTAATCCGATTTGGTATTTTTGCCAATTTTCAACGAACGTTCCCTCTTTGGGTTTTTGTGCCAAAACCATCGGTTCGATTTGTGGTTTCAGTTGCGGCGTTTTCCATCCGTCGAGTTCTGCTATCAGTTTGTTTTTTTCCTCCGCCGACATCTTTTTATCTTTCTTGATAAAATGAGTTTGTGAAAATGCTTTTGCTTGTCCTTCGTATTTCCAACCGAGCATATCACGAATTTCGAAGCCGGACAGATCGAGAGCCATTGCCGCCCGATGGTAGAGTCTGCCTTGTGCAAAGACGACACAAAACCCGCCGGGTTTGAGAACCCGCATCCATTCTTGGCAGAGCGGTTCCAAAAATTGTTGCAATTTTTCTCCCTGCATTCGGTCGAATTTCATTCCGACTGGCAATCCGCCAATGACTCCCGACTTGGATGCTTTGGCTTTTAGACTTCTATCGTTCCATCCATCATCCATTCCGTCGATGAAATAGGGTGGGTCGGTTAGGATCAAATCAATCGACTTATCGGAAATTCGTTTGATTCCTTCCCTGCAATCCTCGTTGAATAATTGATAACCGTTCACGGTATCGTCGCATTGTAGTGTCAAATTGACCTCTCGTCAATGGGGAATTTTTGGAGATTCTTGACGACTTCCTCTTTTCACGGTATCATGAGGATATGATGAAATCTGATTCTGTACCGCCAACGACCAACGAAAAGGGAAGCACTTTCCATACCATACGTGAAACCTTCGAAGCACTCGCCATCGCCCTCATACTGGCGTTCATGTTCAAAGCATTCGTTATCGAACTGTACTGCATTCCCACCGGTTCGATGGCTTCGACCCTGATGGGACGGCACAAAGATGTAAACTGCATCATTTGCGGATACCCCTTTCAATTCAGTGCCAGTCAGGAATCAAATGATGGTCAGGAGAATCCGCGTGCTATAGAGCATCTGCCCCGTATCGTCGGCGGAACCTGTCCGCAGTGTCAATACACGATGTACGTCGGAGACGATAACGTTGCAAACGATACACACTTGTCCTACAACGGCGACCGAATTTTCGTGAATAAGAATCTGTTCAGTTATCGGGAGCCCAGCCGCTGGCACGTCACCGTATTCCGTTATCCTGCCAAACCGCAGGTCAATTACATCAAACGGCTCATCGGACTCGAAAATGAAACCGTGATGCTTCGCAATGGACAGGTGTTCGTGCAAAAGGATGGTTCCGATCACTTCGAGATACAACGCAAGCCGCTCCGTGCGCTGCTTGCGATGATGCGACCAGTCGATGACAACGATTACGTTGTACCGGCAATTCACGAACTCGGCTGGAATACACGTTGGTACATCGCCGATGCCGGACATTGGCAACGCTCCAACGATTACAAATCCTTCAAAGGAGCAAGGGCAACCCAAGAGGGGATTTCGTGGTTGAAATTCCGATACATTACCGCTTCGACGGCGGATTGGTATCAACTCATACAAGGCAGTCTGCCGCAAGATAACGTCGGTCGGAAGTTGACCGGTACGCCGCAACTGATTACCGATTCTATTGCGTACAATTCGCAGTTGATACAATTTCCGCAGCCGCCTCGTCAAGATGTCTTCACAGTCGAATCCTTTCTTCATAATTCCGAAGTGCAGATGTGTTATCGAAGTTCAGAGGGGATCGGCTTAAATTGGGTCGGCGACTTGGCAATTCGTTGTACGCTCCAAAGCGAAGCCGGCGGAACCGTTTCGCTCCGTCTAGTAAAGGGGGGAATCAATTTTCTATGCAACCTCGATTTCTTGAAGGGAAGTGCGATCATGTTCATTCCTGATGTTCCCGAATTCGAACCGATCAGTGTCAATGTGCCGATTCAGAAGGGACGCGACCACGACATTCTGTTTTGTAACGTCGACGAAGAAATACGGCTCATCATTGACGGCAAAGAAATTGACACGCAAGGAAAGGGACGTTACGATCATCTCTGCTATGATGGCGGACTGTTGTCGCGGGATCGGAGTCCAACGGAACTCGATTTGGAACCGGCGGCAATCGGCTTGCACGACGGAATGGTGCAAGTCCAAAATCTTAAAATTTTGCGGAATTTATACTACATTTCCGCTTCCAGCGATGAGCCGGGCGGGAACAGTGTGTGCGATTTGATTCGTTCACCGTTTTGGTACGAACATCAGAATAGCCGAGAGGAGAATGTTAAACGTATTCTTTCGAGTCCGGCATATTGGACGGATTTCGGTAAGACGCGTCAGACGACGTTTCGATTGGAGAAGGATCAATTTTTGATGTGCGGCGACAACAGTGCGCAGAGCAAGGACAGTCGGCTTTGGACTACGGACGGCATTCCGCACTATGTGGACAGAAAGTATTTGATTGGCGAGGCGGTTTTCGTTTTTTGGCCTCATGGTCTTCGCATACCGGGCACGAAGTTTGCATTGATTCCGAACTTTCCGCTGATGCGCTGGATTGATTAGGAGGTTCGTACCTAATTCTCTTTTGCAACAGAAAAAGGTATAATCGTCTGCGTACTTTTTTCCAACAAATTATTCATGAGACCATTCCTCCTTTGCTCGTTCATTTCCCTGTTTCTCGTCCATGCCGCTTGCCTATGTGCGGAAGTTAGTCCCGATTACCAATTCGACTCGAAAGGCATTTCCCGTGCCGTACTGGAAAATTATCTGAAACACTCGGTCACGATGACCGCCGTGCTCGAACATAATGATTTTGCCGCCGACGGAGCCTATCCGGGAAGAGAGGATGATCTTCGCTTGATCCGCAACATTAAGCCGAAACTCATCGGTCGGGCAATCTACCGCTGGGGAAGGGAAGACACGATCAACGATCCCCGTTTCCTCGAAGAGGCAAAGAAAATTGCTGCTCAAATTCATGAATTCGATCCCGACATCGTGTTTCAGGCATGCCTGTTTGAAATCGTAACACCGCGAGTCAATAATATCAAGATTCCCGACTGGACCTTCAGAGTTTTGGGACTTCCTGCCGAAGACCGAAATTTCCGCTACGACGATATGCTCAATCTCAACGGCAGGTTCGTCAATCACTGGGGCAGTTCGAGCGTGCCGGACATCTCCCGAACGGAATCGCAACTGTGGTTCATCTTCCTGTCCGGTTTTTACATGGAAGCCGGTTGCGAAGCCTTTCATTTGGGACAGGTCAATTTGATGGATATGAACGATCCGAATTTGAGTAATTGGGCAAAAGTTATCGGACACATTCGAGAACTTGCGAAAACAAAGACGCGGCGCGGCTGGATCATTTTAGATGCCCATACACCTCGCGGCGGGATGGTCGTCAACGGAAAAAGTTTGATCGACTTCAATTCCTTTCCGCTTCGTGTCAAGGAAGTCGAAGGCAAGCCGATGGAAGGGGTATTGGCGGTCGGCTATGCGGATTCACTGTACAAAAAGAGCAAAGGGGGGATTACGCCGAGCGGTTGGGAGTGCGATTCGCTCCCTTATTTGGTGGAGTTCGACAATTTCGGTATTCATCGAACGCCGGGCGAGTCAACGATCAACGAACATTTCATTTGGGGATACGACGAAATCAGTTGGTTCCACTTGCAGAGCGAGGAATATCGGAATGTATGGTTGAAATATGCGTACAACTGGTTGCGTGAAAACGATCCGAACGGTTTTTTGCAAATGCCGATTGGTCGGGTTGTAACATTGGGACGTGGACAACCGCGAGAGCGTTTCCGTGCCAATCCGCCGTCGGAAGTGATTCCGAACGGACGTAGTTTGGAAGCGGCGATCAAGGAGTTGTGGGGACGGTGAGAAGTCAACCAAGACATAATCGTAGGATTGCGATTTCGCCAGCACTTCGGTTTACGGTTTCTCGATTTCGGGATCGCGCCAGACAAGCGGTTGTCGTTGCCGGGACTCAATACGAAGGGCAACTTCGCCATTTTGGAATATCCGTACCGTTCCAGTCGATTGGCTGACCGTAATCGCAATCGCCGAAGTCATACGACTGATCGCCGCCGCTGTCCAGTGCCGTGCTCCCAGACCGGGAGACAGTGACAACGTCGATGTCGAAGTCGATTCCAAATACCGCGCCGCCGATTCGACAATTCCTTCCGCTGAAATCACAATCGCTCCGTCCAGTTGGGCAACTTCTTTGATTCCTTCCCGAACTTTCGGATCGAACAGGTTACGTTCCTTTCGGCTGTAACCTTTGACCGGATCGAAGCCGACGGGTCTGCTCATCGTTTGCACTTTTCGGGTATCTCCAACCACGAAGAGTGTTCCGACGGGATTGCCTTCTCGACCTTCCCAACCGATGTCCACGGCGAGATCAACGACCACTTTCAACGTTTTGAGCGGCACTCGGCTTTCTAACTGCCGAAGGTCTCGACCAGAAAGCCGAACCAAATGTTCGTCAAGATTGATCACGCTGAATGAATCGAGGCAGACGGGATCGATCCCACTGTAAAAAGCCAATACTCGGCAACGGTGCGGAATAAAATCATCGGCAACCGCTTCCAAAATAGCGTGAGAGATCCGGTCATAGACCGTTGCATTACCGTCAAGATGAACTCGAATGGTTTGAAATTTTTCTTCGGCGGCATCCGCCAAGATACCGATATCAGTCGAGGCAACAATGACGTGTTCGTCTTCGATAATTTTTCGGAATTTTCCCCAATCGACAGGTGCTTCGGGAAAGACAAAAATCGCAACCGCATCGATTTCCAAGCGAAGCAGCCGTAGTGTACCAATGAGTCTTCGGAATTGTTCTGTAAATCTTAATGGTTCGGTCATTGTTGAATGCGAACGAAAGCCATGCGTAGGATAACGACTCAATTCTTGAATGTCAAGCCCCCTGTCAACATTCTATGCAATGCAAATTGCAGGTCGTCATGTGTGTTTACGTTAGGAAAATCGAAAGCGGTGTCATTGAAAACTTCGTCGCGTGTGTCAGCGATTGTATTCCGAAGGCTTTTTGTTACACTTGAGTCGTGCTGATGATCGACCTCGGAAAACCGCGAACAAAAATGTGATATTTCTCCTGCGATTCAGCCGTAAAACGTACATCCTCTGCTGTGACCTCTATTAACAACGTTCCCTTGTCAGTAACACTTCCGGTCGATATTGGTTTTGTTTTTGCGCTGCGGCAAGAAGCCGTCGGAATTTTAGACCGCCTGAAACATACTCGAACGACACGCGGCGATGGTTGGACATTTTACACGGGCAAAATTGGCGGCATGTCGATTGCCTTGATTCTTTCTGGTATCGGACAAAAAAACGCTGAAGAAGCCGCAAAAAAATTGATTGCCGTCTTTGAACCAAAGGCGGTTTGTTCGGCAGGTTATGCTGGCGGACTGTCTGCGCGGCTTAAACAGTTCAACATCTGTGTTCCTGAACAAATCATTCGGGAATCGGACGGTCAGGCACTCGATTTATCGGAATCGATTCCCCGACAAGCGTTGCCGATGCCGAACAAATTGACGCTCATGACGGTCAACGACGTGGTGCAAACGCCGAAGCAGAAACGGGTATTGTACGAGCGTACCGGTGCGGAAATTGTGGACATGGAAACCTTTGCCGTTGCCGATGTATGCCGATGTTGCGACGTTCCTTTTTTTGCGTATCGGGTGGTTCTCGACACGGTCGAAGATCAGATTCCCAAAGACATTGCAAAAATACTGGGCAATCTGGACAAAGGAGTTTCTCGGCTTTCCGGCACGATTTTGGGCAACATTTTGTCGCGTCCTTCGGTCGTGTTGGACTTTGTTTCACTGAAAAAACGGGCGTTTACCGCTGCCGAACGTCTTGCCCGATTCGTCTTATTGGAGAGGATTCGGAACAAGGGAACAGGAGAAAGGCGAAAGGAATTGGCAATGGAGTCAGAATAGATGTGTTTGGGCAATTGAGCAGTATTGGATTCAAAGAATAGGGAGCAGTGATATACTATGAGTACATGTTTCGCTTGTGTTAGCCAACTTTCGATGTAGAGCCATGGAACGATATTCACGTCAAACGCTTTTCACGCCGCTGGGTTATGAGGGGCAACGACTTATAGAGCAGGGATGCGTCTTGATTGTCGGTTGCGGGGCACTCGGCGGTACCATTGCCGATCTTCTTGTACGCGCTGGAGTGGGAAAGGATAATGGTCGAATAACTCTTCTTGATCCGGACAACGTGCAACTTTCCAACATACACCGACAGGTCTTGTTTACAGAAGAGGATGCCCGACAAAATCGACTCAAAGTCGAGGCGGCAAAAACGACTCTTCTTGCCGCTGACCGAATGGCAAATATCAATGCATTGCCAATCCGGTTTGACAAACATAATATGTCGCTGGTTGCCGATCACGATGTCTTGGTGGATGCAACGGACAATTTTCCGGTACGGTTTCTGATGAATCAAGCCGCAGTGCAGTATCGTAAACCGTTTGTTACCGCCGGAGTTCATGGTGCATCAGGGCAAATTATGACGATCTTCCCCGGCGAGACCGCATGCCTCGAATGTTTTCTCCGGCGTGAAGAGACTCCATCAAACAGTGTTTTTCCTGTACTTGGACCTGTGCCGATCCTGTTCGGGGCGTTGGAGGCATTGGAAACGCTCAAAATCATCAGCGGCAATTTGGAGGCGGTCAACCGTTCGTTGTTCACTCTTGATCTTTGGAAAAATCGTAGTCATCGGTTTGACATCATTCGTGACGAAAATTGTCCTGTCTGTGGGGAATGACCGGGCTTGAAAAACCTGATCGATGTGGTGATATTATTACCTCGACTCGTCCTAATGCGGACGGCAAAAGGAGAAAGGAGTCTGAAACGAGGCGAGCGGCATAGTTGCCGCCTCGCTTTTTTCGTGTTAGGAATACATTCTGAACCGATGCCGGGTCCAAGAAGGACGGAAAAGCGATAAGAACGTCAGCACAATGACAATGGGACCGATGAAACTTTCCGCTAAAAATATCCAAAGTAACACGCCAATAGTCATTCCCCAGAAATGTGGGAATTGCAACCAGAGTTCCGATAAGTACACCCAACGCACCGACAATAACACAAAGACGGGAATCAGTAATGCCAAACTGATCCAAAGCCAAGGATGTCCTGAAAATTGCGGCAACCACGCACCCGCACTGGGTACCGAAGTTAAACGAATTGCCCGAATGGCTCCCTCTTCCGTTCCGAAAAGATATTGAACTTCGTTCGTCACTCGTCCCTGCCAATAAACTTGCGAAGTTAAAATCGGTACCGGCGGACTGGCGAGAGAGTCCATTGCCTGACCAAATTTTTCCTGAGCGATTTGTTCTTTGAATACTTTCAATGCACTTGGTGTTTGCGCGCCCATTCGTTCCAAAAACGAACGAACGTTGGTTTTTTCCGAATCCGAATCAGTTGATTGGGTAATCAATTTGGGACGCACATTATGCAACGTTAATGGAAGATGAGAAATTTGAAAATCAACTTTATCTGCCACCATATTCCATTCTGCCAACCAGTGCAAAAACCAATACTGTATCTCTTCTTGCCGAAGCGAGACCGATAAGGATTGCAACACTCGAAGCAGATTATCTTCCCGAATGAGATTCATACCGATCAACGAAAGGGTAACATCAATTCCCGTGATCGGAGTATGTTCTCCCAGTTTTTTCTCTTTTCCGTCCGACTCCTGCACCATCGCCACATTCAGCGGCGACGTGCTTCCTTCCATCGCAACCGTCCAGATCGTTTCTTGGACGACAACTCCTTCCAACTGCGGAAATTGAAGCGTCGAGACAATTTGCTCACGATTCCATTGTTTAAGCGGCTGGGGAATCGAAGCCCTAAACAGTATGTTGAGTCGTTGCGGATACCCGCTCGTTCCGATATTGATTTGCCATCGATTGTTTTCGATAAACCTGGCGCGTCCGAGTAATAAACCAGCGGAAGAGATTTGAATCAGTTGATACCCTTCCGGCATTTGCAGCACAAAATGGTCTTGTCCTCGATTTCTCAAATCGATGGTCGCAACACCGAGGATCGTTCCCGCATGCCGAATCAGAAAACCAATATCGTAAAAAGTTGCGGTTAGTTTTGCTTCATCCCGATTGATGACCGCAGAAAAATTGTTTTCTGTTGCCCGGAGTACCAAACGTTGCGGCTCCGGTTCCAATTCTTCGATTTCCATCAACTGATTCAAATCCCAGGGAATAATTTCGTTATCTTGCCGAAGCGGTAAGTTGACATAGATTTCCGAATCAAACTGTTCTGTTCTACCGGCTAAGGGAAAAATGTTCGGAAGCGAAACTGCCCCTGATGTGTTCAATGAGACAATGATTTTAACGTGCTGTTCTCCCCTTATGGGTTCGTTCAGAGAGACTGTCAATCGCTGCTGTGATTGGTCGAGAGACAAACTGGCAACAGATTCAGTCGGCTGAATGGTTCCGTAACGTTCATCCCATTGGAAGTACAACGTCCTCAATTCTCCGTCCGTTACGTTAGCGGTGAAATCAAGGGTTAGTGTCCAAATATCATCGGCATCGACTTGCAACGATAAGAGAGTCTTACACTTAACATTCGGGCGATTGAGAGAAAGCGTGAACTGTAAGGCTTCGGCTTGTGCCCCCGGTGAGTCCGATTCGGAAGACTCCACACGTTTCCAAGTTCCAAGTGGAATCGATGGAGAAAACGATTCGTGAGTGGATGGCAACGCATTCAATTTTGCCCAACCGTTTTGTTCCGGTGGGATTTCAGCAATCGCCGCCGATGTCCGAAACAAGTTGAGCGAGTATTCCGTCGTTTGCGCATCGTCAAATATCAAGTCAGGAACCGACTGCAAAGACAGTGCTTCCTGTATATCCGAAACGAAAAAACCTTGAATTGTAATCGTGTATTTTTCGGTAACAGGACGTTTGAAAAGCACGATATATTGTTCCGGCATCGTTTCCGGGTCGGTTTGCAGAAATCGGGACTCAACAACTATGTCTTGCGAATCCCGGACTTCGAGTGTTTCGATTCGAATCGGATGGGCTGTCGAAAAATACTGTTGGAATACATCGGATATTGCCGTAAATTCGCCGACGAGATGGACTCTCGACTCGCCGGCATCAAATTGGACGGACTGCGAAACGGCAACGTCGGGAATGTTTTTTTTCGCATGGATATTCAACGTCCAATCCGATTCCGTTGGAACAAGAAGGTCGTATTCCGCATCCGGTGTCGCTTCGTTCTGCCCTGTGAGTAATGTACCTGCAATATCCAAGAACGGAACATCTCTGAACAAAGACGGAATGAGCGGCGTAGTTGCCTGCCAGCCAGTCTCAAAACCTGTGCTACGTCCGTCAGCCGGAAAGTCCAATTCTAAGAGCGGATCGTCGGCGTAAACCGCAAGCATGGATTTCGTAACCTGCGATTTTGACACACTGAATTCAGGCAGGCGGAGATTTCCCATTCCATAAAATCGTTGCTCCGGTCGTATGGGGTCCGCCCAGGGAGTAAACACGAAAACAGCGCGAAGAGTAATCTTTCCTGATACCGGCGACGGAAAATCAATCCGCGAAGTGTTAAGCGGGGATACCGCGAGATCGCCAAACGGAAAAGAGTCCGGGCTTGTTTCAGATCGTTGCGTGATCGGATGTTCGTCGCACTGAAATTGTCCTGAAATACTCCAACGCGGGTCTGTGCGGATCGTCAAACTCCGAATGCTACCATTGTCGATTCTAAACCGAAATAACGTTTCAAGTTCGATCCGCAAGGGTTTGACACGCATTCGAAAGAACTGTTCGACTTCGTTGACCAACGCTCCATTTTGGTTGGGTTCATCAAACCAAGATAGCGACAGTTGTTGAGTTGCACCTAATTCGGCGGTTAAAATTGGCGAGAGTGGTGTGTTTGCCGTAACCGCTCCCAGTGCATTGGAAACGCTTATCGGTGGTGTATCCTGCGGAACAGCGAGCCGCAAGGTTGAATCGGGAACTTTCGGAATCGCAAAGGCGATTTGATACATATCGTCGTCGTTCTGCAATACGGCTTTGGGGGAAAACGCAATTTCCAAAACATGCTTTCCCGGTGTTTCGTTTGTAATCGCAAATGAAAGCGCATTGCTCTGCATATCATCGCTCCAAATCGGCTGGATCGGTCGAGCATTCCATGAGAATCGTCCTTGGACGACCGGCAAATTCGGCAACGTGATGATGGCACTGGGGGAATCGAGATAAATATCGTACACCGCTTTGAAATCATCTGAACATTCGAGGTATCCCGATGGACTGCGAATCAGCGAGCCCTGATATGTCGCTTTGATAATGTTCCATTGCGGTACCGTTGCGGGGACATCCGTTTTGATCTTGTTGTGCAACAGCGTGATAAATTCCCAAGGTACCAAGACATCCTGACCGACATCACGTCCTTTCGAATCTGTCGGATAGATAACATGATAGGGTTCTTTGCGAATTGTTTCCTGTGGTTCTGATAGTATTTGTGCTGATGCAAACGTTCCTGAAAAGACGCTCAACAATCCGCAAAGCAAACACCCTCGAACGGTGAGCGGCATTTTTACGAACGAAACGGAACATTCGGTGGACTCTTGCGGAGGATGGGATTCTGGCGGCGGTTCATTCGGATTGACTTGCGAACGGATCAAGACAAAGGCGAACGAGACAAGAACACCGAGAAACGCACCGCTGGGGATGCCGATATAACAAGGTGCCACCGACCATGCAATAATTTCAAAAATGATCAACAAGAAAAACAAGACAATCGGCGAAGAGAGTGGTCTTCGGCATGTGAGAAGAACGACGGACAAAAAAGCGATCCATTGCAACGCCGTAAACTTCTGACGATGAACGATGTAGAGCGGTTGTTCCGCATTGATTGGCAATTCGAAGGCATTCCAATCCGAAGTGAACGAAGATCGCTGCATTGCTTGCGTAGAGATCGACCACGGGATAGAGGAGAGTGTCGTTTCCGACAACCAGCGAGCGGGAGTAAGCCATTGCGACGACTGTGTGAGCGGGTCAAATATTGCAGAGGGAACCACTCGGACGCAATGCCCTGCCGGAACAGATTGAAATTGCCGATTGAGCGAAAGCGTCGTCGGAGTCGTGAGTGCGAACACGTATTCCTTGATTCCATCGGATCGGGTATGAGCGGCGATCAGAAGCACTAGTCCCGCGTTCTCAAAAAGTTTTTCCCGAATACTTCCTTCGCTGATAGAATTGTTTGCGGCAATCGGCGTTGTTGGTGTGATTCCGAGAAAAGCCAATGCTTGTTTATCGATGAAGAATTTTGTGTCAATCGCCCTTCGAGCATTATCGTTTTCCAGTCGAAGCCGAATGGCGGACAGTATTTTTTCGTCTCCGATCAGCGTTCCCCATGTCGTATTGGAATTTTTTTGTAAGGCGACGGCGAGTTCCATGAACACACATTTGGCAGCCGCTTCGGCATCTAATCGCCGTTGTTCGCTGTAAAAAAAATCGTCCCACATCGTTCCAATAAATGAGCGGTATGTGCCTGTCAGCAAATAATCCAGTGTTTTCGACAGAGGGATGGAGAGTGCCGACTGTACTTCCGTGCCGCTATCGGCATGCCGTAAACTGACATCGAACTCCGGTGGAAACCAAGAAATCCAGTTGCCAGAAAGTGTCGGAATGTCCGTCGTCGGATACCGAGGACGTAATTTCCGTTGTTGAATGAGCGGTGTGTCATGATACGAGTATTCAACAGTAACGGAAACGAACCGTTGACCGACTGGTAGGGCAACGTCAATAGTTCGTCGTTCATTATCGTACTGCCAGGGGATCTGCTGCAAGTCCACCCAAACAGCAAATACATCGGCAACATTGATCCCATGAGGCAACGTAATCTTCAACGTGTCTTTCCCATGGTTTTCAACGAGAAACAAGGCTCGATTTTGGACAGTTCCTTCCGGGTCATGTTGGGAGTCCAAACGGAGCGACCAAACCCAGGCGGTATCAATCTGTTCTTCCGAAGTGAGTCGTTGCAACAACAATGGCGAACGTTGTGAACGGCGTAGTTCTTCCGCTGGATCATAACGAAATGCCGCCCGGACATGCTGATAGCGATCCCAGACGGCAGGGGCAGTTGGAATCGAATCAAGTCGCGCACCGGTAATCTGGTAATCAAAATGTTGCGGTGATTCAATCGTCAGTTCCCCCTTCTGTGCAGAAGCAAGCGGCACCGACGCAAAGGGAATCGAAATCGAGTCGGCAAGCGGAATGAAAGAAACCGCCGAAAGTTCAAAGGGGGTCGTCTGCGACTCATCGAATCGAATTTCCCAAAGTTCGCCGCTGTCTAATTCATCTCCCCAATTTTGTTGCTCAGAAGCCAGCAACAATGCCTTTACGTCGGCGGGCGACGACCGAAATACTCGGAATGTCCGTGTCGAATCGGAATCGATAAGCGACCAATCCCATTGTTCATGAGTGTGTTCCTCACCAGTTGGCGTGAAATGGATGAACACGCGGCTCATCGACGAATCAGTCGGAGTGCAATGAATCCGAAACGTCGAGGTCATTGTATCATTGCCAACGTAGATGTTTCCTGAAATGACTGCGCTGTAATTGGGGCGCATACGTTCCAAGTCAAAACGGATGTCTTGCGTGCGTGAATTAAGCGGATAAACATTGCCCATCGGAGTCAACGAGTTACCGCCAATCGTCAATGTTTGCGGGACATTGAACGTCGAGGCTTCCCTATCGAATTTGAGTTGGGATGCTGTCAAATCCTGTTGGACTGCAATGTGATGTGATTCGCCGTGCCAATGGGATAAAACAAGTGGGGATAAATCCGCCAACCTAAATTGAGTTTGCGAACTATTGATAAATCGGCAAGTTAATTGCAACATAACGGATCGCCGAGGTTGAAGCGGACGATTCAACTGCACGGAAAGCGTTTGAGTACCGTCGTCCAGTACATCCCACGGCAAACTTAAATCTCCTTCAATGGGAATCGCTCCCGACTGCGGATAAGCAGACACGGAATCGATGATCCAATGTTCGGATACCGGACAACTGAAAGTGAACCGCTCTCCTTCGGTAACGCTACATTCTAAATAAACGGTTCCGCTAATTTCGTTATCGCTCCAATAAAGTTGAGTGGCACTGCTTATCGAAACGAGCGGAGTCGAATAAACGACATCGAGCTCGATCTGTGCATCATCTTGAAAAAATTGAAACACGTACAATTCCCGTTCAGACCACTCGAAAACGGAACGAGGCGTAACTTGGACGGCGCGATGGGAGAATAAATTTCGTGTCCGAAGAGGAGGATAAACACTCACGCCGCAACGGTTTTCCATCCAGAAAATATCGGACGATGTTACACGAACACGCGGCAACATCCAACGTTGGTTTTCTCGAAGCGGTCCCAACGATCGTATCTGTAAGTCTTGGGGGTCTTCGTCTGTAAACGGCGAAAGATCGATGTGAATTTCCGTTACATCAGGAGAGATTGCTGACATTGTCCAAACGACCGGTTGGTCGCCATATCGGACTTCGACGGGGCGGAGCGGTGTTTCCAATTCCAAGAGCAATTCTTCCAATCGGGAATCCGCTCGATCAAATATAACCCGTGATTGTGTTTCCAATCCCTGCGGCGTAATAATATAACTCGTCGCTTGACGAATGGATGGACTCGGTCTGGACGACGGCAATGTTTTATCCGACGTGATCGTCAATGCCGTGTCAGAATGGTGTCCCAACAGAACCCGCCAAGTGCGAATCTCTGGTTCGGTAAGGACATTCTCTTCGTCAAGAAGCACGAGTCCCGACGAAGCAGTCAACACCATCGAATCGGGAAGATCGAGTTGCAGTTCAATGCTCAAACAGGGTGGGAGCGCAAAATCAAAAATGATTCCGTTGCGGTAATCATTCCGGCTTTGCAACGACCAACGAAATTGAAGTTGATCGTAAGCGTTCGAATCGGTTTCCGATGGGACCAGCAACCGGTTTTCTCCGTTCGGTTCGCAAAAGAAAAGTGCCTCGATTTCATCCGACCAGCGTAGCGAATTGACAGCCAATGTCAGCGGATGAAGTGGAATCGAATCGGTATGATCAGAACGGGGATGCAACGTGAAAAAACCTTGTCCCGAAACAAGTTGCCGACCTTCGAGTTTTGCTTTCAATACAATTTTGGAAAGATTCGGTTGTGTGCCGCTTTGTTCTTCCGACTGTTGTTCCAAGAGAGCAAGTTTGTGTTCAAATTCTTGCCGATTAACTGGAAGAATGGGTAATGGAAAAAACGAATTGTCGATTTGATCTTCGGAAACAAAGATTCTTCGGTAGTCCATGAAGTTTTCGTCGTCCGCCCAAACGTGTGTCGAAAACGGTAATCCTAAAACGAAAGCACACAAGACGATTCCCCACCGGCAAGTGCATTGCCGGGTTGCAAACGAATAACCGATTGAGGGGTAGTCTTGTATCTTCATGATGCGCCGTTTGGCGGTATTTCGTTAGGATTTGCAACCGTCTGTTCAACGTCTTTGCTGGCGGATTCGCTGTCGAGGACAACTTCGTGAACCGTTTGCGAAACAGGAACCGGAGTCACGAAGGGTTGCGACACGTCTTCAAACATTGGGAAAGCTGGCGGAATCCATTGTTTTTGACGATGGAATATCCGATAAATGTATCCGGTTCCCAGTGCCAAAAATACTCCAAACGCGGCGGCTTGGAGCGTTAACAATGCTAGGGGAGGCTGATAAAACAACACGGCAAGCAAAACGACTCCGAGTCCGAACAGTGAACCCACATATCGGGATTGCGGTATGTAAATCAGCACCAAACCGATGAACAGAGCAATACTACTCGCGCAAAGGATGATCCATGAACGCTTGACGATGTAGAGCGTAACGAGAGGCGGGGGCTGGAGATGACTGAACACATATTGACTCGACTCGGAAATGATAGACTCTGTTGCTGGATCATCCGGTTCAAAACCGATGTCGCTTTTTCGGATTGAAGGAACCCGCCACCAGAAAAGTCCATTCCAAGACCAGTCGTAGCCCAGTGTCCAACCTGTCGGATTGCCGATGATATGCATGCTCTGCGGAAGGATCACTTGCCAAAACTTGTATTGCACCAACGTTTCATCGGAAAAGAATGGGAGAGGAAGCGATACTTCCATGCTGGACATCTTAAACGTGTAACGATAATCGACGGAAACTTCAATCGGGCGATTGTATTGCTCCGGCAGTATAGGGATAGTGAGTGTTCCAGTTGGAGAGATATTCGGTTGAATCGACTCGCGGTCCACAAGAACGATAACGGGACGTTCCCGCATCGAATCTCGCGGAAGTTGCAACGTGACGGAATCGTTGGCACTCCTCAAAAGATACGTCGCCAAATCTCGACGAGTGGTGCCGGTGAGCCACGTTTGAAGCCAAGCACGTTCCACTATCGTTGTTCCCAAAATGCTCCTTTCGGAAGCAGAAACAAATAATGTGATTTTCGATGATAGTTGCACAGATCGAAACGTTTCCGTGGAACTTGACGGAGGGCGGCGGGGTTCACGGTAAGATTCCCAATGTTGTTTCGCTTCGGGATGCAATTCCACTCTGTAGCCGGTCGGTGTAACAAAATGGATGCGATGTTCCGTAACCGGTACTTCTGGACAAATAAAAGGCAACGAAAACGGTACCGTCTCATCGGTCGCAACAATGAGCGGCGGCGGCGGATACAGAAACGTTAACTGACATTGAAACGTCGGTTCAGGCAGTTGAATTACTTTTCGCACCCAACCGTCGGGAACAGAATCTCTAGGATCGGAAATTGTGTCACGTAATTCTAACGGTCGGTTGTTGTCCCCTTGGACTTGAACGTCGCCGTTCGTGTTCAACGATTGCGGAAGCAAAACGGTGATTCGATTAACCGAAGCGAATGCCGATTTATAGGAAATTGTTTGCTTAACTTGGTTGGACTCTTCCATCAACCGAACGTCTGTCTGCATAGACGCACTGATCCGTTGTTGTCGAAAAGTCAAATCGGCAACGAAGACCGAATCGGATAAATCGGTACGGTAAACGAGCGGATCCTGCTGCATATCGGTAAGAGGGAGCCGAATCGGTATTCGGCGGGACTGAAGAGTTAAGCCCCGTGAGTGCTGTTCGGTTGTTGCCGAAGACGACTCTTCAATCGGTAATATCTCGACATTATTTGCCGACACGATTGTTACCGGTGCGGATTCGCTCCACGTAACTAGTTGCGGTCTTGGTATTGGCAAAACGAGCCGGTGTCTCCGTTCGTCTTCGACATCAATCGTCCGATATACACGAAATCCAATATCAATCGTACCTTCCCTTTGGCTGTGGAGCGGGATCATCAATGTACCTGACTCATCCAAATCGACGCGGGCAGTATCGACAATACTCGATGTGCCAAAGTCCCAGCCGTGCCATTGTGAATCGGACAAGAACAGATACAGAACATCCGTTTTGGCACCGCTGACTGTGTAGGAAAGCCGAGCATCCATCATGAGTTCCCCTCGACTGATCCGAAATTGATAGTCCGGTTTGACGGTAATTCGAATCTGCGGTGCCATTGCCCGAACATGAAGCAGAAACGGTTGCGAAATGAATTCAAATCGCGAGTCGCCGGTGCTGATATTGGAGATACCTCCTTCAGGGCGGCGAATTCCTCGTACCATCTCCCAGTGTGGCTTCAATTCCGCAGGAGAAACCGATACCGTAAGAAATCCCGACTGACGTTCCGCATCGAGAACCTCGAAACCTGCCAAGTCACGCCGAAAACTGGAATCGGACGTGTCCCCTTCAAACTGTTGCAATGCACGTAAATGCAAAGAAACGGGACCTGTCGTTTTTTGCGGAAACCGAATCGTAACAATCGAATCGCTACTGACCTCTTCGATGGAATAATTATTAGCGGCGGCATACCGATCGTTTGTGTCCCGATCAAGGACACTTCCTTGCGGAAGCCGAATTTGCAGTTGGTCAAAACTGCCTGTTTCGCTACGAATCGGTAACACTGCATCATAGATGGTGGATCGGACATCAAGCCGAACATCAATCGCCGCTTTTTCAACATGCAATACGGGACGGTCATCGACAATCTCTTCCTTCTTTTTTTCCCAGACAACCTCGGTGTCTGGGCGGAGTCCTTGGATTTGTAGCGATGTCGATTGCCGCTCGACATTTTCTTGAACATCGAAAATGAAGCCGCGTGTTGCCGATGCGTCAATGTTGAGCATCGGGATTTCAAGCATGAACAGCGAACTGTTGGACAGTGGAAAGGAAAGAGATAATCGCCGTTCTTTGCCGTCGTTCGGTGCTAGAGGAATCCGAAGTAAAAGCGAAAGCATGTGCGGTTGGTTGACTTCCGGTTTATCAAGGTTATCCGAGTCTTCCGTATCCGATGCCTGTGGTATTTTAGGGGTGATCACGGCAACAAAGTGCCCCTCTTGGGGATCAATCGTAATCGAAGCGGAGCCGGTACCCGTGTAACAGAACGACGGAGAATCCGGTTGGTCGTCGCCCGGTAGAATGCCTTCTTTGAAGCCGAGCGGAACCCGTACTTGTCGGTCTGTGGAGGTAACGATTTCGATTTTGATACGGGCTTCAACGTAATTGCCGAGGACCGTACCGGTCGCAGAAACATTGCGAATAGTGTATGGCGTGCCTTGTTGTTCTCGATCTGTTGTGAGGGCACGATAGAGATCATCGAAAACGATCATTGGCCATGAGCCGAATAGCCGTATTTCCCGATTGCCGTCAGGATTGGCTAAAACGATTACGTCTAACGGGGTTTTTCGGATGACGGTCTCGTTTCTTTCTGCGGAGTCGGGCGGATCCTGAGCCCAAACGTTGGTAGGAATGAACCAAACGCCGATTCCAAGCAGACACCACAACATCAGCCGGATCATTGTCTCTCTACGTAAGATGGGGGGACTTCTCCCATTATAGTCGAATGAAACCGACAGATAAAGTAGTGAAAATGCGAAAACTTTACCGATTGTGGTTGCGTGGCATCGTAAAACCGATATATTCGGTACAATCTTCACGAATTCCGCCTATTCGTTCCAATGCCTACTGCAAAAAAACACGTATGGAAAACTTAAACTTGCAAACGGACTGGGGGTGGTCGCCAACATTCCTTCCCTAATACTTGACATCATGCCCTTTTTGATTTACGATAAACATATATTGAATGTCTCATTTGTCGGGACAGTGTCGTTTTTCGGATCGATTGAGATCCCCGTGTAGTTTTTATGGTCGAATCCATTACGATCAACGTTCGGCATCTTTCGCAAGATGTCCGACTTCCGCAGGAACAAGTTCAAGCCGCCGTCGATCTTCTCGATGGAAGCCTTCCCGTTCCCTTCATTGCGCGGTATCGCAAAGAAGTTACCAAAAATCTCAACGAAGATGCGTTGCGGCAAATCGACGAAGAATTGCGCTCCGCCCGGCTTCTTTGCGAACGGAAATTGGCAATTCTCAAAACCATCGAGTCAGCCGGGAAACTGACTCCCGACCTCGACAAAAACATCCGCGAGGCAAAGTCGATCAAACGGCTCGAAGACATTCATCTTCCCTTCAAACCCAAGCGGCAAAATCCCGCCGCCGTTTCCAGGGACAACGGTCTCGAACCGCTCGCTCTTGAAATTTTTGAAGGCAAATTATCCGCTGACAAATTGGACGAAAGGGCTGCCGAATTTATCAACGAAGACAAAAAAGTGAAATCGGTTGCCGACGTTTTGCTGGGTGCTGGGCACATCATTGCCGACATTTTCGGTTGCCAAGCCGAACTCGTGCATAAAATTCGGGATATTCTTTATCAGCATGGACATTTGACCAGTACGAGAATCGGCGGAATGCCGGAAGAGAAGCAGACGGCAGACGGCAGACGGCTGACGGCAGAAGATTTAGCCGGTACTCCGGTGGAAGAGACGGCAGACGACAGGCAGCAGACGGCAGAAGAGAAAGAGGGGAAGGAGAAGGAAGAAGAAACGGAAGATTCGTTGGAAGACGCAGCCGAAGAAGCAGAAGGAGATAAAGAAACGGACGGATTGGAAGAAATAGAAGCACAGGAAAATAGCGACGAAGCCGCTGATTCGCTGCCGCTGTCTGAAGAGACCGACGGTACCGAAGAAGTAACGGCACTGTTCGAACAACTCAAGGAGGAGCAAGCCGAAAAGGGATTGCCGGTGGTCAAGTCGCAAAACGCCATCAAAAAGAAAAAGAAAGCAGATGCGAAGAAAAAATTGCTCGAAATCAAGCAACGGCAACGGGATCATTACGAGCGGCAATTTTCCAACTACTTCGATTTCTCCATAAGACTTCGCGGCGTACCGGCATATCGGATTTTGGACTTAAATCGAGGAGAACGGCACAAAATCCTTCAAATTGCCGTCAGAATTGACGAAACAAAGGTGCTCGAATCGGTCAAAGAACTCTGCGTGCCGAACGACCATCCGCATACTGAATTCCTGACGGGCTGTTTGCAGGATGCGATCCATCGGAATATCATACCGATGTTGACACGGGAAATCCGAAACGATATGACCGAGTATGCCGAAAAGAACGTCATCAAAATTTTCGGACAAAATCTGCGGAACATGTTGTTGCAACGTCCGCTTTCGCACAAACGGGTACTAGTGCTTGATCCAAACCCCAAAAACGGCTGCAAGGCGGTTGTTCTTGATGAATTCGGTAATCTGCTGGGACACGAAACGATCTTTTTTGCCCAAAGTGCGCAGCGAAAAGAAAATTCCGAACAGACGCTTGCCGAAATGATTCGCCGGTTTAATGTACCGATCATTGCCATTGGAAGCGGCGGCGGAAGCAGACCGATAGAAGAGTCGGTCGCACACATGATCGAAACGCATTTTGCGGATTCCGAGTTGGTGTACACAATGGTTCGCAAAGCCGGTTCGATTGCCTTTTCGACGAGTCAGGCGGCAAAGGCGGAGTTTCCGAATGAAGATATGTTTGTCCGAGCCGCCGTTTTCATCGGTCGTTGCCTTCAAAATCCGATCAACGAGTTGGTCAAAGTCGATCCGGCAAGTCTCAGTCAGATGATGCACATTCACGAGATTCGCGGAAAATACGTTGAGCAAATGCTTGCCGAAGTCGTGGACTCGTGTGTTAATTTCGTCGGTGTCGATCTGAATCGGGCAACTCCTGTGCTTTTGACACACATTGCCGGTTTGAATCCGATGACGGCACGCCGGATTTGCGAATACCGGCGTGAACACGGACAATTCCGAACCAGAGAGGACTTGAAAAAAGTTCCCGGTATCAACGAAACGGTTTACACTCACGCGGCAGGATTTCTGAAAATTTTTGACGGATCCAATTCGTTGGATGCGACGAATATCCATCCCGAAAGTTATGCACTGGCAACGAACATTCTCGGAACGCTCGGTTTTTCGGCGGATGATCTCCGAAATGAAGAAAAGAGGAAAGCGATTGCCGAAAAAATTGCGTCCGAAAAGATCGGCGAGTTGACCGTTAAATTGGCGACGGAATTCAACGCCCATCTCGATATTGTTCGCGACATTTTGAATGTTTTTGCGAAGTGGGGGCGCGAACCACAGGAATCGTCAACATCAACGGCGTTCCGAAAAACACCGATCAAATTGGAAACTCTGACATCGGGGATGGAACTGACTGGCACAATTTTGAACGTAACTGATTTCGGGGCGTTCGTTGATATTGGTTTGCATGAGTCGGGTTTCATTCATATCAGCCAGATGGCATCGGGATACATTCAGAGTGCGCACGAAAAGGCGATGGCGGGCAATACGGTACGTGTTTGGGTTGTGGAAGCAGATGTTGCGAAGAAGCGGGTTTCGCTGACGTTGTTGCCGACCGGTACGGAAAGACAATCGCCGCAGCACAAGACTGCAGATCGGGAACGTGAGCGTCCACCGAGGGAACATGCTTCCCGACCGCCGCGACCGGAAGGGGAACGCCGGGAATTTTCGGACAAACCGAGGGGCGACCGACCGCAACGTTCGTTCAAGGATGGCAAAGACGGTGGTAAACGGTTTGACCGGCGTGGAGAAAAGTCGTTTGATCGTGCGCCGAAGACGTTTGTTTCTGCGCCGATCAAGAAGGAAGTAAAGCCGATCACGGAAAAAATGAAGCAGGGCAAGGAGCCGATGCGGAGTTTTGGCGATCTTGCTCAACTTTTCGGACGCGTCCAAGCCGATACGGACGGCGGAAAGGAAGAGAAAAAGTAAGAGACATATGGGAGTCGTGAGATACACCGCATCGGTTTTTAGTCCTTCCCGAATTTATACACTCACAGGGTTCTGAATTGGCGTTTAAGGATTGTTTCGATTTCCTCAAGCCAACATTGCCGCTCTTCGAGGGTGCTTAATACGACAGATTCAAAATTACGGCGTTCGCAGGAGCGTACATTGAGTAAACCGAAAACGATCACTTTCCAAAATTTTTCAATCGGGTCGCCGTACACACGCATTTCGACATCACGGGGAGTATTTGATGTTGAAAAAATTTGTATGGTTTTGCCGCTGACGTGCGACACAACGCCATCCTTTGTGAATTGATAACAAGAATTGGCACGAACGACTCGATCTACCCAGCCGCGAAGAATGGCAGGCGGTCCTCCCCACCAATTCGGATGAACAAAAACAACCCCTTCGGCTTCCTTAAAATGACGGAGGTGATGTTGCAAAAATTCCGGCAGTTCTTCTTCCGGCATGTTTTCTTCGTTCAGCGACAGAACCGGATCGAAACATTCCTGATAAAGATCGTGAAAGAAGACTTCGTGTCCCAGTTTTTGCAGTACGGAAACGGATTTTTCTGCAATGGCGTGATTGAGACTTTCTGGGTTGGGATGTCCGAGAATCAACAAAATTTTCATTCAATATTCCTCATTTTTGACTTTCTGTTGCGTCATTATACTTTTGTACATGGCAAAAACAAGCCGCTTCGAAAATATAGGACTTCACTAGTGTCCCAACGTTAGTCCCACAAAAACCGGGGTTTGGCGACTTCGAGGTTGTTTTTTTGTCACTTGAATTTCCTCAAGTACTGAAATTATAGGCGTTTTTTCAAATGGCGTTACACTCAAAAATTTGTACTCACCACAAGGACACAAAAAATTCATGGAGGGCACGGAGAATTGACAACGAAGAAAAGCAATTTGCCGACGTGATTCGGTACTCATTTCACGACTCTTTCTGATACTCCGCCATACATTTCTCTGTCTCCCAAACCGATACGGACCAGACGGGCAGACCGCATTCTTCCGCTTTTTCATAAATCAATTTGGCAAGGTTTTCCGCCGTTGGTTCGACCGGCAATGCGAGCACCGTCTCGCCATGCTTCCGAAGTAAATCGACTAACGGATCGGACGCATACAAAATCAAGCGATGGTCGAGAGTTGTTCCGATCCATTCGCCGATGCTGTTTTTCACGTCGATGAAGTCGGCAACCATTCCTTGCGGATTGAGTTGGTCATTCCGCAGGTTGATTTTCACTATTCCATTATGTCCGTGCAGATTGGCACACTTGCCACTTGCCGGGATGATTGAGCAAGCGATGACCATAGCAGAACGAAAATTGGCGCGAAATCACGAACATCGAGTTCATTATACTGCCCTGTATCGGAACCGCAATCGTTACGGCTTGGGTATGCTCTTTTTGAAACAACTCCTATCTCACCGACCAGAGTTTCATGTTATCGGTGAATAATCGGCTGACCGACTCATTGCAGTGAATCCGCCGGATGGCTTCGCCCAGCAATGCCGCCACGCTCAGTATTTTCAAGTTCGGCAACAACTCTTCCGGTAATGGAATCGTATCCGTCAAAACGATATTTTCGACAGGAGCACTTTTCAAATTTTCAATCGCATTGCCACAAAGAACGCCGTGCGTTGCGGCAATATAGATTTTTTCTGCTCCATGTTTGCGTACCAGATGGGCGGCACCGCAAATTGAACCGCCGGTGCTGATCAGGTCGTCGAACAAGACGACCGTTTTTCCCGCAATGGGACCGCCGATCAGATGCGCTTGTTCGACCCGATTACCTGAACGGCGTTTGTCAATGACCGCCAAACTACCGCCGAGTGTTTGTGCATGAGTCGCTGCCCGTTTGATGCTTCCTTCATCGGGACTCACAATGATCAACTGTTCCGGCGGAATATCGAGTGCCCGAACGTAATGGTCCAAAACAGGAGCGGCAGTCAAATGATCGACCGGAATATCGAAAAATCCTTGTATTTGAGCGGCGTGCAAATCCATTGCCAAAATACGGTTCGCCCCGGCTTGTGTCAGCAAATTGGCAACGAGTTTTGCCGTAATCGGCACGCGTCCTTCGTCTTTTCGATCTTGTCGGGCATATCCGAAGTAGGGCATCACGGCGGTAATCCGCGCCGCACTTGCCCGTTTGAAACTTTCGATCAAAATCAAAAGTTCCATGAGGGTATCATTGACCGGCGGACTCGTCGGCTGAATGATAAAAACGTCTTGTCCGCGCACATCTTGATCGATTTTGCACTGAATTTCCCCGTCGGGAAAATTGCCGATGGTGATTTGTCCGACGGGTAAATCGAGATATTCGCAGATTTGCTTCGTCAGGTTAACATTGGCTCGACCGGAAAATACCTTCAAACTGTGCATAGTACGGTAAAAAATCAATTTGCAGAGCAAAGAATACCCGTAAGTATATCGGAATACCCGCCGCTTGCAACGTGGAGCAATCCGATTGCGATTTTTTTGGATTTTGGCAAATTCCAGTGTCAAAATAGGCGAAATACAGAGATAGAACTATTTCTAGTAGAATCAAGTGTGGAGACGCTTGCTGTCGCAAAAATACTCTTGCTTTCAACGTCAAAAATCAATACCATTCACCACATGACGGGCGAATCACCCTTCTCCTCTACTTACCATGAACGGAATCAAAAAAGCAGCGTTATTTCTGAGTGGTTTGAACTACAACGATGTCGATCAACTGTTGAGTCGACTCGACGTGGAGTCCGCACGACTGGTGCGGCGAGAAATTATGTCGCTCGGACAGCATGATGTCTCCGTCGAAAAATCGCAACGACTCGACGAAGAATTTCTCACCACCGCCGGTTGGCTGCCTGCCCAAGCGACACGGGAACATCAGTTCGGAACGCCGAAACCGGCGACCTATATGCCGCCGCAACGGCAGTGCAGAATGAAATACACGGCGGAATCATTCATTCCGCCTGTGCATCCTTTCGATTTCATGCGGGATTGGTCAGTAAACGATATCGTGTCGGCAATCATTGACGAGTATCCGCAAACAATCGCAGTCGTATTGGCACATTTGCCGCGATCAAAAATGCAGTCGGTTTTGCCCACATTGCCGATGGAATTGCAATGCGAAATCAAACGCCGATTGGACTCTTACGAAATGCCGAATGAACAAGTCGTACAAGAAATCGAGTCGGCACTCAAAATGCGATATCGTAGCCGGCAACGGTCGGCAAGATATTCGACGGCATTGGAATCATTTGATGACATCGAAACTTTGAACGATTCCGATCTTTCAGTATTGTTTCATTCGGTCAATTTGACGACGGCGATGTTATCGTTAATTGGTGCGGATCCGGCATTGATTGCCCGTATTACTCGTCATTTTTCGCCGACGGAAGAACATGAAATGCGGCGGCGACTCAAAACGCTCAGTAGCGTTGATGAGGAAGATATCGAACAAGCCAGACAAAACATACTGGAGCAATATAATGCAACACTCCAGACGTAAAAAGGGCTTACAATTCTCTGCGTCCTTGCATTGTTGACGAGAACGGCGCAGTGAAGTAAAGAGATGTTCTTAATTCGTTGCAACCGGGATGGTTTGCTCCCTATCGGGTCCCACCGACACCAGTTTGATGGGTTTGCCAGTAAGCTCACTAATCCGTTTGACATAATTTTTGGCATTGACGGGCAAATCATCGAATTTCCGTACGCCGGTAATGTCTTCCGACCAACCGGGCAACGATTCATAGATGGGTTTCACTCTTCTCAAATCTTCGGATGAACTGGGAAAAGACTGAACATGGTGTCCATCCAATTCGTAAGCGGTACATATTTGCAACGTTTCAAATGTACTCAACACGTCCAAGAGCATCAAGGAGAGCGTATCAATCCCGCCAAGCCGTACTGTGTATCTGGCGGCAACGGCATCGAACCAACCACAACGCCGCGGTCGTCCCGTGACCGTCCCATATTCGTTGCCGCGATCCCGAATGTTCTGTCCGATGTCATTATGCTGTTCCGTTGGAAAGGGACCTCCGCCAACACGAGTCGTGTAGGCTTTGATGACACCGAAAATTTTGGAGATGAACCGAGCAGGGACACCGCTCCCGCTGGAAATTCCAACTCCGCTACTGTTGCTGCCCGTGACGTAAGGAAACGTTCCGTGATCAATGTCTAAGAGCGAGCCTTGGGCTCCCTCGAAGAGGATTTTTTGGTCTGCATCGACCGCGTTGAGAAGGTAATCGGTCGTATCGGTAACGTAAGGGTGCAGACGTTCTGCATAATCCATGTATTCTTCGTAAATTCGGTCGGCATCAAATTCCGAGTCGATCCCTTGAATTCCGAGTGAATTGTCAATATCTCCGACTAAACCGCCAATCATACGGTTTTTTGCATCGGCGATATTGGCAATGATTTCCTTGAATTTGGAGCGATAGAAGTCACCGAATCGGATTGCGAGCGACCGTCCGACTTTATCCCGATAACAGGGACCGATTCCCCGCATTGTTGTTCCGATGGGTTCACTGTTGGCAATTTTATCGAACAGCGCATCTTCGATTCGATGCCAGGGAAAAATAACGTGAGCGCGGTCGCTGATCATTAAATTTCTTCCGACGGCAATTCCCTGTGAGATGAGGGTGTTGATTTCTTTCAAAATAGCGGCTGGATCGAGAACGACTCCGTTAGCAATCACATTTTGAACGTGCGGGTGGAACACACCGCTTGGTATCAGGGAAAGTTTGTATCGTTTTCCCTCCGATACGATGGTATGTCCCGCATTGGAACCCCCTTGATAGCGGACCACAATGTCGTGTTGACTGGTCAATAAATCGACAATTTTCCCTTTGGCTTCGTCCCCCCATTGGAGACCAATTACAGCTGTACCCGGCACAATTCACCTCACTTCATGAAAAACCGACGTGATTTTACACGATTTTGAGATATTAGCCAGTCCGATTGTAAGTTTTTTTGGAATTTTTTATTTGTACTGTCAGACATAAATTCCGTTTTTGTATTATAACGTCTTCCAGCATGGAGGACTATAATGGAACGACGGTTTGAAGAGCGAAAACGAGAAATCGAACAAGATGCACACATCGACAAACAAGCACTCGCTGGCTGCGTCCGACAATTGCAACTGTTCGGAAAACCCTACTTTGCACACTTCCTTCGCTCCGAAACACGGCAAAACGCACAGGTTTTCCTCGAAGGACTACTCTCCGATCTGCCACGAAAAAACCTTGAATCCATCGCCTACCGATACGAACAAGAGCGAAGCGGACTCCAACGATTCACCGGTCAAACCGACTGGGATCACCAACCCTTGCTCACGCGCCTTGCCGAACAAGTTGCAGTTACCATGTCCTTCTATTTCAAGTGTACAAATGAAATGGCAGGGACACTCAAAACTACCGAGGTAATCTGGACTTGGAAATGTTATTTTGGCACAGATCCTAATACGGCAGCGCAGTGAAAAACATAAAAAAACGACCTAACTGCTGAAATAACAATGAGTTACATCCTGCGGGAGACTGTGTAAAAAACTGTTTTTCACACGATAAAATCGCCAATAAAAATCACGGTAACTCCTTTTGTTTCAACATGTTAGGGTTGTTTTTGTCAAAAAATCGCTGCGCTGTCGTACTAGTACCTTCCGCCTTAAATGGTATTGATTAAGTATTTTTTTGGGAGTCCTTGTATCATCGTTGATCGACCAAGAATCGGACGACCAAGTTACTCCAAAAAATTGCCTCAGTTGCAAGAGGACATTCGTTCACTCGTCGATCCAAATTCTCAAACTCATCCGACCTTTGATAATGCTGGGCAACTCTTTGCCGTGCCTGCGTCGGAGACACTGCAGCCAGTAAGCACTGAACAGGCAGTACCGGTTTCGCTATCCGCAGGATTTCAGGCAAACACATCGAGACGATTACCCAAACCGGGCGTTTTGACAGGCGATTGTACCGCTTGCGGTGCAGCCCCCTCAATCAACCCGACAAGCATCTCCCCGACGCTTCGCTGGACATCCATGTTCTTCCGAAGTACAGACATTTGTACTTTCAATGCTGTTTCAGCCTGCTGTTGTTGCAGGATTCCAGAAATCATTGCGTCCATGACTGCCCCTTTCTCAATTCGCGAAAACTACCCGTCTCCGCTAAACTGCCCATTCTAGCATGACATTGAGTGAATATCGGCATTTTGAGAGAAGATTTTCAGAATTTCCCATTTTGCTATTGCAATGATTCCGATTATTTGGCATACTCCGGTTGTGCGGGTGAGTTTTGCGCTAACGTAGAATACGTAAACTGCGGTCAGTTTGCTTAAAATGTCGTTAACGATGGTTCCATCTGAAAAAAACATCGGACACGAACGCAAAAACTAAAGCAGTAAGCCGTTCGCATGCTATAATCATGCGAGGAGTTTCTTCAAAAAATAATTTTTTTGGAAAAATTTTCTCTACAATGGACAAACAAGTTCGTAGAATACCTGACAGGCGGGAGAACCGCTATGAGGATTACGCCATAAAGTGGTAAAAAAAGGAGAGAGCAATGGACATCACTAATTCGCCCTATATTCAATCGTCTCAAAACATTCAAGGATTACAGCGAGCACACGCCGGAAAAGGGAGTGTTGAATCCGCGAGTCCGGCGACACCGTTGAAGGATACGGTGTCCTTTTCTGCCGAAGCCCTTCGGTTGAGCGAGGTCGGACAAACAAATACGGAGTCGACAAGAATCCGATTTGACTTGGTGAATCGGATCAAGGCGGAGATTGCTGCCGGAACTTATGACACGCCGGACAAGATGAACACTGCCCTTGAACGGATGGCAAGCCGAATCTTTTGATTCCCGCTAGCACGTACAATTGGGCATACATCAAGGAGCGTTTTCAACGGAACATTTGCAATCGTACTTGGAGGAGTTTACATTTCGTTTCAATCGTCGTACTTCGTCGAGTCGTGGTCAACTGTTTCGTCGCCTGCTGGAACAAGCCGTAGCGACGAGTCCTGTCACCCAAGCCGATACACTCCACGGATACCAGTGGGAGTCAGAAAAACAAGGAGGATAATCAGGTGGAGCAAAGGGCATACCCAATTATTAATGCCTCTCTACCAGAATCTATGGGTAAATATTGGTTCTGGCAGTCTTCCGAGAGCGTGAAATAAAGCGATTTTCAGCGATTCGTCCGACGAAAAACCATAGCCTTTTCTCACCGTCAATTT
>Ga0082212_10001287_pt1 | contig 37041 bp, 33 predicted proteins | sample TergutNt197P3_FD_71548 | JGI IMG/M metagenome (GOLD analysis project Ga0082212, IMG submission 71548) | Neocapritermes taracua P3 segment gut microbial communities from Petit-Saut dam, French Guiana - Nt197 P3 | ecosystem: Host-associated > Arthropoda: Insects > Digestive system > Gut ...
GCCTCACCGCCCGACGCAGCCCCCGAAAGGCGAAAAAAATACGCGGGCTTTTGGAGTCTGCCGCTCCCCAACCCCTGACGTGGCACTGTTACTGGCCAGCGCGGTATCTGCCTCCAACTCACCATTGAGTTGCGGGAAAACACCGCGGCAGAAAGCTCTGCTTATCCTTATCGTCAGTTCATGCACTTTTAAATATGCACCCTTCGGCTATGACCTTTGCTGATTTTATCCCATTACTCTGTTATACTTAAAGGGAACTCAAAATAATCAGGAGGTAGGCAAAGTGAACATTGAAGTAACAAATCAAAAATCTCAAATTGCTGTGGCCGTCAAGAAAGAAAACGCGTCAATGGCAGAGATTTCCACATTGGCGACCGCAGGATTGGAAAAAGTCTTGGGGTTTCTTGTAGAGAAGGGCGTAGAGATAGCCGGCGCGCCTTATCTTGCATACACTAACGGTAACGCTGACTTTACTCAATGTGACATTGAATTTGGGATTCCCATTGGCGAAGAAATAGCCATCGATGGAGAGTTCTTTATGAGTAAAACTTTCGAAGGCAGAGCAATCACGGCAATGCACAAAGGGGCATACAAAGATCTTGATGTGGTTTATGCAGCCCTTATGGAGTACATGGCTGAAAACAAATTGGAGTCAACAGGCGTATATTATGACTATTACATCAGCAATCCTTTGGATACGCCGGAGGGCGAACTTCTGACACAGGTGATATTCCCTCTAAAATAGGATGTCGGAGCGTGAACACTGTGGGGTACGCCACGGAGCAGGACATAAAAAGAAGTAAAGGAAGCGCTGGCAGAGATATGGCGGTTACAATGATGATCCCTAGTCCTTTATTTCGTCGCTGTTCCGCAGTATAATAAGGTCATGGATAAGATGATGCCACGAGAAAAACTGGCCAAGTACGGAGCAAGCAATCTTAGTGATGCAGAGCTGCTGCACCTCTTGATTGGCAGCGGCAACAAACAGGTCTCGGCAGAAGAAATCTCGAAGCAGATTTTGAAGCTACTGAAAGACAAGGGCAGCTCGGTTACATACAGCGAGCTGTCATACATCAAAGGCATGGGTGCCGCCAAGACGAGTGAAATCATCGCGCTGTTTGAACTTGGCAGAAGGTATTTGATGCCCGCCGACAGGCCAGTAATTTCAAACGCAGATGACGCAGTTGCCCAGCTCGGCAACATCCGGGATAAGAAGCAAGAATATTTCGTTGTGCTAACCTTGGATGGAGCAAACCGCCTAATTAGTAACACCGTTGTGTTTCAGGGGACGCTAAATCAAAGCTTGGTTCATCCAAGAGAAATCTTTGCCAAGGCAATCGAAGACAGAGCAGCAAATATTATCGTTGCGCACAACCATCCAAGCGATAGTGCCGAGCCGTCAGCCGACGACATCGAGATAACGAGCAAACTCAAAGAAGCCGGACGGCTAATGGGCATCAACGTACTTGAACACATCATTGTCTCGAAAACAGAGTACAAGAGCATCTAACAGACCCTCAAATCATAATCCACAATACAATAATCCGTAATTTTGAAAAATTACATTTTCCACTTGACAAGCACGGTGAGTGTGGTATACTGAGGATGTAATTTTAGAAAGGCACGGATTATTATGATGCAAATGCTAGAGGTAGCCGAACTAAATAGCGGTACGCCTCAGTTCCGAATCAAGGAATCCCTGAACGCCGACGCGCCGACGTATTTCTTCTTTGGTCAGCCTGAAATGGAAGATGACCTGACTGGAATAGAAACGCACGGTGGCAGCGGAAAACAGATTCGGACATCCGACAACGTAGCCACTCTGAGCAGTGGGGATTTAGTGTTCAGTCTAATCTCCGGTAAGGCCACGCTTGTAAGGAACAGCCACAGCGGGTATTTGTTCACCCAGAACTATGTGAGGCTCGCTCCTGCCCCGCAGGTTGATGCCGGATACCTTGTCTATATGCTCAACGAGGATGCTGGCATCAAGCGCCAACTGCAAACCACGAGCCAAGGCTCAGTCACTCTGAAATTCACAATCAGGCAGCTCAGCGATTTGCTATTCCCTATCCCGCCGCCAATAGAAAGACAGCGAGTAATTGGCGAGTTGTATTTCAATCAGCTTAGGCTGGCCGCACTGAAAAAACGCGTCGCTGCAGCAGAGGCCACGCTGCTAATAGAAAAGCTCAAGGAGGCGAATAAGTCATGAACGAAAACCAATTTGAAACAGAACTCATCCAGTACATTTGCAGCGGAACAATCACCAGCTCCGTAGAGCCTGAGTGGGGTTCGGTGAAACAGACGGCAGGTTACATCGTCAAGACCAAGCTGTGGAAGTATGAGCCGGAAATCAAGACGACCGAGCAACTCTGGGATAATTTCAAGCGGATACTGGAACAGCACAACCAGAACACGCTTGACCACCCCCTCAGCACGGTCGAGTTCAATCAGGTCAAGCGGATTATTTCCGACCTACAAACGCCTTATAAAGCCGGGCAGTTCCTCTATGGCATGAACGGCGTTTCTCAGATTGAGGTTGACTTGGATGACGGTCGCCACGCCTTCCTCACGGTCTTTGACCAGAAGCAAATCGGAGCCGGGGATACGGTCTATCAGGTCGTAAACCAGATTGAGCGCCCGGCGGTGATTACGGGTAAACAGAGCCGCCGTTTTGACACAACCCTTCTCATAAACGGATTGCCGATAATCCAGATTGAAGAGAAGCGCGACACGCACGATGTCAACGAAGCCCTCAACCAAATGCACCAGTACATCGACGAGAATCAGTACCGAGACATCTTCTCCACGGTGCAAATTTTGGTCGCCATCACGCCGAACAATGTCAAGTACATGGCCAACACGACGGCAGAGACCTTCAACAAGGACTTCGCCTTCAACTGGCAGCGCAAAAGCGACAACGAGATAGTGCGTAACTGGAAAGAGTTTGCGAATTCGATGCTCTCGATACCGATGGCGCACCAGATGGCCACCAACTACATGATTCTGGATGGCACGAAGAACAAGCAGAGCCTAAAAGTAATGCGCCCCTATCAGGTCTATGCCACCCAAAACGCGATTGACGGATTGAAGCAGGTGGACTTTGACCTTGGCACAAACAAAGTCGGCTACATCTGGCACACCACTGGCTCCGGCAAGACTATCACCAGCTTCAAGACGGCATGGCTGGCAAGCCGTATGCCCAGGATAGACAAGGTGGTGTTCTTGGTAGACCGCATCGCTCTCACAAGACAGACCAACGAGAATTACAAAGCCTACGACCCGGACGCATCCGAGGATGCGCTTGGAAGCGTTCAGGACACCGAGAACACGACAGACCTCAGCCGCAAGTTGAAATCCAAGGATAACAGCATCATCGTCACATCGGTGCAGAAGCTCGACAAACTGATTAAGCGCAAGTCGTTCAAGCCTCCTGAGAAGAACATCGTCTTCATCGTGGATGAAGCGCATCGCTCGACAGGCGGCGATTCATTCAGCGCCATCCAAAAGGCGTTCAAACACGCGGCATGGGTGGGCTACACGGGAACACCGGCCTTTGACGAGGTCACCCAGGGATTCAGGACAGAAGACATCTTCGGGAAACTTCTCCATGCCTACACGATACGCGAGGCCATCGCCGACAGGAACGTGCTCGGCTTCAAGGTGGACTTTGAGACCACGATTGACGAGACGGATATGAAGGAGCGTTTCCTTCCTCAGTTCTATCGTGAGCAAAACCCGAAATGGTCGGACGAGAAGATTAAGTACAAGATTGCCAACATGACGCAGGAGGACATGGACGACGCGGTTGAGGCGAGTTTTTACGACGAGAACCCAGACCATATCAAACTGGTCGTTGCGGACATCTTTGCAAACTGGCGCAACCGCTCAAACGAGGGCAGGTACAACGCCCTGTTCACCACGCACGTCGGCGGTGGCAAGGCAAGCACCCCTATGGCACTCATGTATTTCAAAGAGTTCCAGCGCGTGAACGCCGAGAACAAGGCAGAAGGCAAACCTACGCTGAAAGTCGCCGTCACTTTCAGCCAAAACACAACAAACAACGACAGCCAACTCACAACAAACCAAGGTCTGCATTATGCCATCCAAGCCTACAACAAAGAGTTTGGCATGAACTTCGGCATGGACGACGTTTCCGGCTACACGCAGAACGTTTCATCACGGCTGAACAAGACGGCCAGCGACAAAGTATATCTGGATATTGTGATTGTAGTTGACCAGCTCTTGACGGGCTTTGATGCCCCGGAACTCAACACGCTTTATGTTGACCGCACCTTAAAAGGAGCCGGGTTGATTCAGGCGTACTCACGCACAAACCGCATCGCCGATATGCAGGAGAAGCCGTGGGGTCGCATTGTCAATTATCGCTGGCCAGCCCAAAATGAAAAGCTCATGAATCAGGCCTTGGCAGTTTACGCAAACAAGGATTCAGCCAATCTATCCGAGGCTGAACTCGTCGAGCAAAACGTCTCGGACGGCATTACCGCACCAAAGTTTAAGGACGTATTCGAAACCGTAAAGAGCAAGGTCGAGAAGCTGGCCGAGCTGACAAATGAATTCACGAAGCTGCCGCCATCTGAGAAGCAAAAAGACTTTATGCTCGACTTGCTCAGGGAGTACAACATCGGCATGGCGAAGTTGAAACAATATGACCCGGCTGAGAGCGGCGAGGGATTTGACTACGACAACCCCGATGAGTTAACCAAGGCTTTGGGCATGACCCCGGAGCAAGAAGTGATGTTGACCACCGTCTTGACCAATGAACTCAAAACCCACATCGCCAAAGAGAAGAAGATTCCGCTTTACCAGGTTGAGCTGCGTATGACGCACATCAAGGACGTCAAGATAGACTTCGACTATCTGACCGAGCTGGTCGAGCAACTGCTCAATCAGGTACACGATGGCAAGACAGAGGCGGCTAAGGAGACGCAGGACAAGATTAACCAGTTCGCCAACGGTCTGGATGACAGGAACTACGCGACGCGCATCATCAATGCCGCAGTTGCTATTGTCAAAGGGCTTTTCCCGCCGGAGGGTTCCGGGTTGAAGTATCCGTTCAAACTGGACGATAGCGAGAAGGTTATCCTTGAAGCAAACAATGTCAGCTTGGACAGGACTTTTCTGGACTTCCGCGTCAAATGGGGTATCGCAGACGTTATCACGAGCGCACAGATGCGCGAGCTGTTCAGCCGTCATCACTATGGGCAGCAAGACCTTGATGACACCGGGCAGATACGCGACATCATCGCCAACGCAAGCGGTACTTACCAGACCCTGGCTCACGATGCAGAAGTGCAAGGTCTGACAAAGATAAAATATCGCAATAGCCTACGCGAAGCGATTTATGAATTAGCCGACGAACTGGCAGAAAGCTAAGGTAAAAGAACATGAGCGAGAACAAAAGTAATGTACCCAAACTGAGATTCCCCGAATTCACTGACGCTTGGGAACAGCGGAGGCTCTCGGGGCTTGCGGATTTCTCAAAGGGTTCGGGATACTCAAAGGGCGATTTGCGTGAGGCTGGAACGCCTATAATTCTCTATGGGCAGCTCTACACAAAATATGAGACTGTCATTTCCGAAGTAAGCACGTTCGTCACCGAGAGAGAAAACTCTGTTTTCAGCAAAGGCGGCGAGGTCATCGTTCCTGCCTCCGGCGAGACCGCAGAGGATATTTCTCGCGCCACAGTTGTTGAAAATGCAGGGATTATCTTGGGTGGCGACCTGAATGTCCTAAAAGCCAAGCCTGAACTTGACCCTGCTTTTTTAGCAATCACGATTTCCAACGGAACACAGCAGAAGGAGTTATCAAAGAGAGCGCAAGGAAAATCTGTCGTACATCTTCACAACTCTGATTTGCAAGAAGTCTGGCTCCGCTATCCGAAACTGAACGAGCAAAAGAAAATCCGCTCTTTCTTTGTCGGTCTCGACCACCTCATCACCCTTCATCAGCGTAAGTTAGGACACCTGCAAGAGCAGAAGACAGGTCTGCTCCAAAAAATGTTTCCGAAGGATGGAGCCGACGTACCAGAGATTCGCTTCCCCGAATTTGCTGACGCTTGGGAACAGCGGAAGCTTGGGGACGTGACGAAATCATATTCAGGAGGAACGCCGGCAGTAGGGAATGGCGAATACTACGGAGGACAGATTCCTTTCATTCGCTCTGCTGAAATCAATAGTGAAAGCACAGAGTTGTTTCTTACTGACAGTGGTCTTGCGAACTCGTCTGCGAAGATGGTGAGTGTTGGTGATATTCTTTATGCGTTATATGGTGCGACCAGCGGAGAGGTCGGAATAGCCCAATTACAGGGTGCAATCAATCAGGCGATACTTGCAATTAAACCTGATGATGCTTACGATTCTCAATTCATCATGCAATGGCTACGTGGTCAGAAACAAAAAATTATCGACAAATATCTGCAGGGTGGACAAGGCAATCTCTCCGGCTCGTTAGTCAAAGATCTGCCTATGCAAGTTCCGATACATGATGAACAACAGAAAATCGGCTCGCTGTTCAGCGACCTCGACAACCTCATCACCCTTCATCAGCGTAAGCTAGAACACCTGCAAGAGCAGAAGAAAGCCTTGCTCCAACAAATGTTTATCTAAGAAAGGAACTATTGCAATGAGTAATTTACAGACAATCTCTTCAAAGCTCTGGGCGATGGCTAACGAACTCCGTGGCAACATGGATGCCGCTGAATACAAGAACTACATTCTGGCCTTCATGTTCTACCGTTACCTGTCAGACCATCAGGAGCAGTATCTCGTAAAGAACAACGTCATCGACGTTCCGGCAGGTCAAACGGTCAACCAAGCCTATTTGGAACAAGCCAATGAGGACGATTTGAGCGACTACCTGGAAGACATTTCTTCAAGCCTTGGCTACGCCATAGTCCCGCACGACACTTGGCAGTCCCTGATTCACAAAATCGACAACAGCATGGTCGTGCCGAGCGACTACCAGGCCATTTTCGACAACTTCAACAAGAACGCCGAGTTGAACAAGGAAGCCTCGCAGGATTTCAGGGGCGTGTTCAACGATGTCAACCTTGGGGATTCACGCCTTGGGTCATCCACAAACGAACGCGCCAAGTCACTCAACCGCATCGTGAAGCTGGTGAATGGAATCGACTACAAGAGCGACGACGGCAAGGACATCCTCGGAACCATCTATGAATACCTGATTGGCCAGTTTGCCGCATCTGCCGGAAAGAAAGGCGGAGAGTTCTACACACCACACGAAGTGAGCGAAATCCTCTCGAAAATCGTAACCCTGGATAAAGAGAAGACAGGTGCCTTCTTCAATGTATATGACCCCACCATGGGTTCCGGCTCGCTTCTGCTCACCGTTGGACAGGCATTGCCAAGCGGCCAGCCTATCAAGTTCTACGGCCAGGAACTGAACACAACGACGTACAACCTTGCTCGAATGAACCTGATGATGCACGGGGTATCCTTCAACAACATGACCCTCTCGAATGCGGATACGCTTGAAAGCGACTGGCCGGACGGCAAGGATGCCAAAGGAATAGACCGCCCCCGCTCCTTTGACGCGGTTGTCGCCAATCCACCTTACTCAGCCCATTGGGACAACGCGGAATCCAAGCTCAAAGACCCGCGTTTCCAAAACTACGGCAAGCTGGCACCCAAGACAAAGGCAGACTACGCTTTTATTCTGCACAGCCTCTATCACCTTAACGAAGAAGGCACAATGGCTATCGTCCTGCCTCACGGTGTGTTGTTCCGTGGAGCCGCCGAAGGAACTATCAGACAAATCATCATCGAGAAGAACTATCTGGATGCTGTGATTGGGCTTCCTGCAAACATCTTCTATGGAACCAGTATCCCCACCACGGTTTTGGTCTTCAAGAAGAACAGGAAGACCAAAGACATCCTGTTCATTGATGCCTCTGGCGAGTTCGAGAAGGTCAAGAACCAGAACCGTTTGAAGCCAGAGAACATTGATAAGATTGTTGAGACATACAAGCAGCGTGAAGACGTTGAAAAGTATGCCCACGTTGCTTCGCTTGATGAAATCAAGACCAACGACTTCAACCTCAACATCCCGCGCTACGTCGATACCTTCGAACAAGAGGAAGAAATCGACTTGGTCGAGATAAAGAATCTCATTGATGCGGACAAACAGCAAATTGCAGAGCTTGAAGCCACCATCGCCGAGCAATTGAAGATTCTGGGCATATAGACGGACACGCTGCGGAGGAGCAATGATAGAGATTGATATTGAAAAAATCTGGGCTGACTGCCTCGATGCGATGGGCATTAACCATCCACATTCGTTCGATGCGGTGGTTGCCGACATTCGGTTCGGCAAAGGGATGTCTTGGGACAACAGCAAGTCAAGGATGAAAGGCCCGCGATTCAAGGATTATGGGAAACTCGCGCCAAAAGGAACCCCGGACTATGCCTTCGTTCTGCACAGCTTATATCACCTCAACGAAGAAGGAACAATGGCAATGGTTCTGCCTCATGGCGTACTGTTCCGTGGGAAAGCCGAAGGAACCATCTGTGAGAATCTGTTTAAGCAGCCCAGCGGAAACAAGATTCACGCCGTGATAAGATTGCCGGAGAATATCTTGTTCTCAGAAAAGGGGAGGAAATCTGTTGCAGTTATTATTGTCGTCTTCAAAAAGAAGCGCGACACGGACGACAATCTTTTCATTGATGCCAGCAACGATTTTATGAGGGGCAAGAACAAAAACTACCTAACCACAGAACATATCCAGATAATTGTTGATGCCGCCCTTAATGCCTTGGGCGTTGAGCAGGATGTTAGTAGGTAAGCGCGGTGCCGATAGAAGTTGAGGCCTCAATAATCCATAATCGCATAATGACTGCAAACCAAAACCACGAGCCAGGAGTACGTTTCTCCGGCTCGTTTACTTTCGCTTGGGAACAGCGTCGGTTTGATGAAGTCTTTAGCCCGATACCAAACAACACTCTGTCAAGGGCAGATTTGAATTACGATGACGGCAAGATAAAGAGCGTTCACTATGGCGACATCCTCATTAAATACGGAGCAGTAGTGGACTGTCGTATAGATGTGATTCCGTTCATAACTGGAGCCGAGCCATTGGACTACAAGAGCCTAATTCTGCAAAATGGCGACGTGCTTATCGCCGACGCTGCCGAAGATGAAACTGTCGGAAAAGCTACTGAAATAGCAGGGATTACGGACATTCCTGTCGTGTCAGGATTGCATACAATCGCTTACAGACCGAAGGTGAAAATGAAGCCAAACTATCTTGGTTACTATATGAACTCGCCTTCGTACCATAGCCAATTACTGCCGCTTATGCAGGGTATCAAAGTCCTCTCAATCAGTCGGACGAACCTCGCAAAGACGACCGTATTCTATCCGGCGGCGGAGCAGGAACAGGCGCAGATTGGACAGCTTTTCGTCGGTCTCGACCACCTCATCACCCTTCATCAGCGTATGCCTTGTGATTCAGGTTTTGATGAGTACAAGGAGGACGAAATATGTTGAATCAAACAAAAGGGTCAGAATTTTTCAGTCAATACTACGCTCGGTGGATTAAGGTCTACAAGGAAGGTGCAATCAGGAACGTCACAATGCAGAAGTACCTGATGACGCAGGTTTGGATTGAAAAGTTGGTTCCCAATCTCTTGACCTGCGAGCTGTCGAGGACGAACTACCAGCAACTGCTCAATGACTACGCCGAATGCCACGAGAGGCAGACGACGATGGACTTCCACCACCAGTTGAAGGGTGCCATCTTGGACGCAGTGGACGAGGGGCTGATTGACCGCGACCCGACGCGCAAGGCCATCATCAAGGGCAAGAACCCGCGAGAGAAGAAACCGAAGTACCTGAATCAGTTTGAGCTTCACACGCTGCTTTCGGGCATGGAGTTGAAGCCTGTGGTGAATTGGGAGTGGTTCATCTTGCTCGTCGCCAAGACGGGTATGCGCTTCTCGGAGGCTTTGGCCTTGACCCCGAAGGACTTCGACTTTGCCCATCAGTCATTGTCCATCAGCAAGACGTGGGACTACAAGGGCGACGGTGGCTTCCTGCCCACCAAGAACCAGTCGTCTGTGCGCAAAATCCAGATTGACTGGCAGACCGTTATCCAGTTCTCGGAGCTTATGAGGAACCTGCCACCGGAAGTGCCGATTTTCGTTGACGGCGCGGTCTTCAACTCAACGGTGAACGACATCCTGCGCCGTCATTGTATCCGAGCAAAAGTCCCGGTGATTTCGATTCACGGGCTGCGCCACACCCACGCCTCGCTACTCTTGTTTGCGGGTGTGTCGATTGCGAGCGTCGCGCGAAGGCTCGGTCACGCGAGCATGACCACGACCCAGAAGACGTACCTGCACATCATCCACGAGCTTGAAAACCAAGACGTGGAACTGGTGATGAGGTCGCTATCCGGGTTGAGCTGAACCTACACGGTTCCAGAGACTTACACGAGGCGTACGCTGATGAAGGGTGATGAGGTGGTCGAAAGACATGAACGCTTCTCCGATATACTTCTGCTCGGTAGAACTTGGATACAGAAAACTCATTTCAGAGAAATCGTCATAGCTGATACTGCGCCCGTCACGGATTCCGTAGGTCACAGTTTCGAGCCGCTTGACGAAGCTCCTGGAGCTGAAAATGTATTTCCAGAACAAATCATCGTGGCTTTCCTTGTCGATGAAATCAAGCACCGTATAAGCCGGAGACGTGATTCCTTCAACATTTGAGTGGGCGAAACCACCTTGAAATGAGCGTAGATGAATTACGAACTGCCCCGGCAAAACTCGTTTGTAAGTTGCCTCGTTTTTCTTGTTGTGGGCGATGTTGATTCCTGTGTCCTCGCGCAGAATCATTCCTCTGTCTTGCGTCGCAGAAAGAACGGGCAATTCTGGGTAGCCTTTATCAGCCGTTGTCTTGAAAATATCGACTGCCTTCCGCTGTTCCCAAGCGAATGGCATTTGGGTGCCGTGACATGCGAATTTCCTGGACAGTCATTGACTGCGCGAGTAAAATGGAAGCATAGAATCCAACAAGGGAGGACTCGCTAATGGCACAGCACTACGTCTACCGCTTCTATGCGGAGCTGAAAGACTACAAGCCGAAGATATGGCGACGATTCGAGATTAACGGCGAGAAGACGATAGCCGAGCTTGGCTATGCGCTGATGATTATGTTTGAAATGCAAGCGAGCCACCTGTTCTGCTTCAACGAAAACGTCCGGGGAGCATCTCTCGCCGCCCTGCGGACGCAATTCTCCGAAGAACAAATCCAGAAGGTTTGGAGCAAGGGTGAATGGGATGACTTCACAAAGAACGTGCGCTATGAGCTTCCCTTCGGGGACAGCTTCCTTGGCGACAATGAGCGGCTGGAAGTCGCCAACAGAATTAAGCTACAGCAGATAAGCCGCAAGCCCGGCTGGAAGCTGACCTTTGAGTACGACTACGGCGACGGCTGGGAGGTTGACTTGGAGCTGATAGCTTGCGAGAAGCTCGAAGTGTCGCTGGCAGACCTGCCCTGCGTCAATGAGGGCGAGGGGGTTGGAATCGTTGAGGATGTTGGCGGCATACCCGGCCTTGAAGAACTTGCCAAAGCCTTGAAGAAAGGCTCCGGCAAGAAATACGACGACTTCTGCGCATGGCTCGGCTCCACCACGCTTGACCTTGAAGCCTTCAACAAGGACGACATGAAATTTCCGCTTGAAGAAGCTCATGCGCGTTTATAAAGAGATATACGAATACCACTCCGCCCCGACCGACAAAATGCTCGCAGTGTTGAACCGCGATTATCTGGGCAAAGGCTCGCGGGGGTATTGAATCAATGACCATGAAGCTACGAAGAACCTATGGCGAGGCAACCGCGCCGTCTACCGTTGCCCTCATGTGACTGATTGAGGCGCAGAGCTAGACGACGGTTGCGAACTGGACGCTTGACTATACGGAACAGAATATGCTGCCGTTGTTTGCCAAGCATTGCCCCGGCGATGAGCGACCCGCTCACGCGATTGCCGCCGCCCGTGAATGGCTCGAAGGCAAGGTCAAGTTTGCCCTATGTAAAGAGCATCATTTTGAGCGAGTGTCATGCAGCTGCCCGTGAACTGAACGGCAACCCTCCTTTTGAGATTCTGGGCAACAAAAACGTTGATTTATCAGGCATTATACGATTTTACCTCAGGGGATTGTTGTCAGTGTCACAAATATCTATATAGGGCCTTCAGTTCATCCTGCATAGCCGGGCGATTCGAGTAGGTGAAGCGCCAACTCTCAAGCATTTTGCTTACTCTGAATTTTCCTTCAGCAAATGAAAACATCTTCTTAATAAAACCGGCAATCTCCTGATAGTATGAGCGACCGCCTGCAAATTCCGATAATTTCCATATAAGTCTTTCGTACAAATCCAATAGTTCATTGTCATACTCCGGTCTTAACGCATCCTCATACTTTATGAGTTCGCTGAGGGTGAGTTTCTCAAAACCACGCCCTTCGCGTATCCGTACCGCCAATGCGTCAAACAATTGATCTTTTAATCCTTCTGAAGCTAACAAGTGCTTAATATCAACTCCCTGAGCAGACAAAGCATCAAAAATCTTTTTTCGTTCCTGATGCCATAAGTCAGCTGCGGTATTCTGCTTTAGTTCATAAAAAACGTCGATATTGCCCCGGTTGTACTCCGTAATATACTCAAACCGTTCTTCCCTGGCCTTTGCAGGCCAACCGCCTTTTAAATAGCAATCGATAAGTTTTCTTGAGTACTTGCTGACCAAACCTGGAAACTCGCTGTCCATTTCTTTGCTTTTCTCCAGAAGCTGAATCAAATCGGGCAGATTTCCAGCATCTTCAAGCTCTGACATCACTATTCCACGAATCGTGGGCAAATGCCAGTACTGCTTGCGGAATTTTTCCACATCTCCCTTGCTGTGTCCCAATTCCTCCATCAGTTTCATACGTTCTTTTATATTTTTCGATAGTTCATAGTCGCCATGCCAGCTCTTGTCATTTGCTAAGCGCTCAATTCTTCTGTCAATGGATTCGAGCTTCGACAAAGCAAAATCATTGTCTTTGAAGTGCTCAGAAATGAAAGCATCAATTTCGTCTGACATATATTCGCCAAAACCAATCTTTTCACACGTCTGTGTCAATTTCTTAAAAATATATTCAAGCAAGTCTCGGCTTTCAGAATTCTCTACAATATAGTCCCATAACTCAATACACTCATCGGTAAAATACTGCGTTTCTCCTCCGCTGTCATCAATGTCTGTATCGGCAAATAAGCAAAATACATATATGCTCACATCGAATGCCTTTTTTGCCTCATCATCATCCAAGGTGAAATCTCTTAAATCAAAAATTACTTCGCTAATCAAACGAGATGCGAATGAGCTTGCATTTCTCCAATCCACAAAGCCATGATGATCAGCACATTGACGCAATATCATATCTGCGTTTTTTAGTTTGTTATTATAGTATTCACTCATGCTATCATCACTTTTGTAATATCTTAGCATGAACCCGATCCTTAGATCTTTGTCGTTTTCCAGAATCGTCAGCAATTCTTTTCGGAGCGTTTCCGTTCCCATGCCTGCGATAACTTCCCTTAATGCGGCAGTCGTCTTGTTGGCTGACACATTTGTATTACCTATTTTGCTACTTCCATTCGATTTAGGACTGTCGAAAAATTCTTCATGCTTAAAAAGAACAGCCGCCATGTGTTTGCAGTAATTCCCATCTTCGGCATATGGGCATGAGCAACTCATGTCGGTAATCAGTTCTCCACTAAAAGAGATTTCAACAAAATAGTCAGATGTGCCTTCGACGGCAGCCGTCAACAAATCGCCTACTTTTTTCAGATCGCCAACAGCGCCATCGCAGAAGTAATCATATCCTCGATCCAAAATGTGTTCTCTAAAAAACTGCTGCCATCCCAACTTATGAGCCTCCATATCAATCCTGCGTTCTAATCTGTCTCGTCATCAGCAAAAAAGCTGTCATAAACTTCTTGAATCTCCTCAATCTCCCCTGCCGTGTGATTATTCTTCCAATCGTATATTATGTTTTCGGCGACGGTATATGGATCATCAGGACACCAATCGCGAAATTCATTGTTCCCGGATTCGCCATATCGCAGAAGGCCGATAATAATACCCTTACAGCATTCCTTTTCTTCCATCTTCATGCCAAGGCTATTATACTGCTCCATTTTCCGAGTATAACGCCACACCTCATCTTCAATCATCTTAAATGCAACGTCAGTCGGATCCTGATAACCGTCATGCGTCTTCCCGGAATCGTCCCATAAATCTTCGACTTGAATAGAGTTAAGACTTCTGAAAACTTCATCCGCAATTACATCAGCTTCAACTTCAGCTAAAGCAGCCTTTGACATTTCATAAATGCGTTTCGCCAAATCGCCATCTTTGCACAACTCAAGAAGTATCTCTATCGACGCTTCCCTGCATAAAGCCTCGATAAACTTTAGTTGGCTTTTTTCAATGTCATTAATGCCGTTCTTATCCACAATGTTACTCCCGTCATTCCCACCCAATCCCTTGTGAGATTTGTTAGGGATATTTTCGCATGTTTAAAGGGTTTTGGATAGTCTTCAAGAGGGCAAAGGTGTTTGATACTGCTTGTGTTGGTTGCAAAATGGTTGCAGTTACTTCACTCAATCTGTATGTTCCAGACCGTCAATTACTTCAAAATGCTTTGTGTTATGAGTAATCAAAATATATTCGTTGCGAACACAATATGCCGCAATCAAAATATCTGCATCATCCAAAGGTGTTCCAGCTTTGCGCAAATCAGCATGTATAGTTGCGGCAACATCCAACACAGCCCTGTCAATTTCACCAACTATTGTGTCAACACATAGTGTCTCAAATATCTTCATCTTTTTGCTGGCGTTGCTGGCCAGAAGACCACGCTTAATCTCATAATAGACAATTGGAGGGATGACAATTTCATGGCCATCCCCAGTTTCTTTTTCTATCCGATCAGCTATATTTTCATCACCTTTGAGCAGGTACGAAATAATATTGGAATCTAATGCCAATATACTCATAAGTCTATATCCCGTGCGAAATTGACTCGTTGTCCCACAATTTCATCGAACTCAGGGGTTAGTTCTTCATCGCAATTTCTTAACTCGGAAATAAATTCCCGCCAAGCCTTAGCATTAAGGTTTTCCTTAACAGGCTCTTGGATTGGAATAAGCCGAATTTCTCCTTTTTCTTCACGCAACGCAACTTTTTCAGTTTGAATAAGCCGAAAAAGGGTTTCAGGTAAAGCTCTTGTATTGAGTATCTTTTCACTCATGAAAAACGCTCCTTTCAGAAGCCAAACATTTCTGTATCTCCATTGTACCATAAGAAGATTTTAAAATCATTTTAAAATCACTTCAAGCACTTCCCCGGTCGAGCCATTGACAATTCATTCAATAGTTATTATCTGAAACTTCGCACATAAGAAACAAGCTCTGAACCTTGAAAAATCAATACTCTGGGGTACAAGAAACGACGAGATCCTCAAGAATACGGTAAAATGTTAGTTGTCGACAAAACAAAACACCATCTCCAGGAGGATCCGTCATGATAAGTATATCAGAGAAAGCCCGTGCCGAACAGTCAACAATTAAAAGTGTTTCGCACTTCTACAAGCAATACCAGCTGGGCAAGGCACTCAAAAACGCTGGTGCTTACAAACAAGAGGGTATTCCGGTTGCCGCGCTCATCCACTACCTGATAACCCTTGTCTACACCGGAAAAAGCATGTATCAGGACATGCGCAGCGCCAACCCGTTAGCACAGGGATACAAAAAAGACGTCATATACAGGTTCTTGAACAAGGCGTTCATCAACTGGCAGGCATTTTATCCCATGAAATATTTATTGGTTGTCCGTCTAATGCTCCAGAGGGGTTATCAATGGTAAATTCCAATTCGTGATATCGATCACTATTTAAATACGTTTGCTTGATTCTATAGGAAAGCGTTTTCCAATTAAAATATCCATTTACAAACTATACTCCTGCTCAATTACTACGATGAGTATCTTTGAAATAATTTCGATTGGTTGGAAAATGGTTGGTACACGGTATAAAAAAGCGTCAGAACCTTGATTTATAAGGCTTTGACGCTCCCAAACCTCTACTCCCACTCAATCGTGCCCGGCGGCTTCGCCGTCACATCATAAACCACCCGGCTGATCCCAGGCACCTCCGCCGCAATCCGGCCCGATATCCGTCTCAACACAGGATACGGCAATTCGGCCCAATCCGCCGTCATCGCGTCGCTGGACAGCACAGCCCGAATGGCGATAACCTCCTCATAGCTGCGTTTATCCTCTCGCACCCCCACAGACCGCACCCCGGGCAACACGGTAAAATATTGCCAGATCTCCTCCTCCAATCCGGCGGCGGCGATCTCCTCCCGCAGAATAGCGTCACTCAGCCGCACCTTCGCCAGCTTCTCCTCTGTAACAGCCCCCAACACACGAACCGCCAGACCGGGCCCTGGGAAGGGCTGCCGCCAGACCATATCCCGCGGAATACCAAGATATTCGCCCAACCCGCGCACCTCATCCTTGTACAACGTACGCAAAGGCTCCACCAGACCTTGAAAAGGCAGCTCCTCGGGCAGACCGCCCACATTATGATGGCTCTTAACACCATCGCCATGACCAGAACCGCTCTCAACAACATCAGGATAAATCGTGCCCTGCATCAAAAAGAAATCGCTGACCCTCTCCGCGTTCATCTGTTCGAGGCTCGCTTTGGCTTCATCCCGAAACACACAAATAAACTCCTCACCCACAATCTTCCGCTTGGTCTCCGGATCAGCCACACCCGCCAATCTATCCAGAAAACGCTTCCGCGCGTCCACTTTGCTCACATTCAGCCCCAGCCGGTTTTGCAGAGTCTCCATAACCTGCTCCGCCTCCTGATGCCGCAGCAGCCCATGATCAACAAAAACCGCCTTCAGCCGATCGCCTACAGCCTTATGCACCAGAACCGCGGCTACGGTAGAATCCACGCCGCCCGACAAAGCCCCGAAAACATACCCTTCTCCCACCTGTCGGCGAATCTCATCAATCTGCGCCGAAGCGAAAGACGCCATCCGTTCCTCACTCATATCACGCCTAGGGTTCATAAATTATTCTCCTTCGCATACTGCAGAGCGCAGCCGATAAAATCCCGAAACAGCGGATGGGGCCGATTGGGACGGGACAAAAACTCCGGAAAAAACTGCACCCCTACAAACCAAGGATGCATTTCCTGACTAAGCTCAATAATATCAACATAACCCGTCTCCGGCTGCGTTCCCGCCACCACAAGACCGGCCCCTTCCAGCGGACCCAAATAATCAAAATTCACTTCAAACCGGTTGCGATGCCGCTCCCGAATCATACCGGCTTGATAAGCTCTCATAGCGTGCGTGCCGTCTCTCAGACAGCAGGCGTAACCGCCCCGGCGCACTTTATCCTCGCTCTCGCTTCCGCCCTCACCCGCAACCGCATCCATAACCTTAAGAACAGGATCAGCCGTGGCCGGGTCGGCTTCCGTGCTATTGGCCCCCGCCAAACCGGCCAGACTACGCGCGATCTCCACAACAGCCGCCTGCATACCCAAACAGACCCCAAAAAACGGGATCTTGCGCGTGCGCGCAAACTCAACCACCCGCACAACGTTCTCCACATTGCGCAAGCCGGATCCCGGCAAAATAATTCCGCTGATCCCCTGCAGTGTCTCTCCGATCTTCTCTTCAGACAGCTCGTCCGCTGACATCCACAGAATATTAACCTTGGTCTTATGGAACAGACTGGCGTGGGTCAGCGCCTCCGCCAAACTTAAATAAGCGTCACGCAGCTTCACATACTTGCCCACCAAAGCGATGGTCACCTCATGGCGCGGATGCAAATGGCGCGTGACAATATCCTCCCACTCCGCCAAATCCGGCGGCGGCACATCAATGCCCAGGTCCTCACAGACAAGGGTTCCCAACCCCGAATTCTCCAACATAATTGGCACTTCATAAAGGGAATTGCAGTTGGTGTTGGCAATAATATGGTCGAGCTTAACATTACAAAACATCGCTATTTTGGAACGATCCGTCCGCGGAATATTCCGCTCGCAGCGACAAATGATGAAATCAGGTTGAATCCCCATCCCTTGCAGCTCCTTAACAGAATGCTGGGTGGGTTTGGTCTTAATTTCTCCGGAAGACTCCAAAAAAGGCACAAGGGTCACGTGAATATACAAACACTCATTAGAAGCCGTCTCCAGCTGCATCTGCCGAATAGCCTCCAAAAAAGGTTGGCTCTCTATGTCGCCAACCGTCCCACCGATCTCCGTAATCACAACATCAACGCCATCAGCTGTCTGCCGGATCCGTTCCTTAATCTCATCCGTAATATGAGGCACAACCTGCACCGTCGCGCCGTCGTACTCCCCAGACCGTTCCTTGTTAATAACCGAAAGATAGACCTTGCCCGATGTCACGCTGGATCTTTGACTCAGAGTCTCATCAATAAAACGCTCATAATGACCAAGATCAAGATCCGTCTCCGCCCCGTCGTCCGTCACAAAAACCTCGCCATGCTGAAACGGATTCATCATACCCGGATCAACATTTAAGTAAGGATCAAATTTTTGAATAGCAACCTTCAGTCCCCGGGCCTTCAGCAACCGGCCCAAAGAAGCGGCGGTAATCCCCTTTCCCAGAGAAGAAACCACACCACCGGTAACAAAAATATACTTCGCCATCGCTTCTCCCCCCCTTTTAACAATGGACAATGGACAATGGACAATGGACAATTAGGGGAAACCTGGTTTCAGACGACCTCCCACCCAATTTCTTCCTACCATCATAACGTTCTCAACGCTTGAACGCAATTGCCTCTCTCATTATCCATTGTCCATTGTCCATTGTCAATTGCCTTTCATTATCCATTGCCCATTGCCCATTGCCTTTCATTGTCCATTGCCCATTGCCCATTGCCTTTCATTGTCCATTGTCCATTGTCAATTGTCCATTGTTTTCATTGTCCATTGCCTTCAATTGTCCATTGCCTTTCATTGTCCATAAGGTGTAACATCGATTGATCCCGATTGCGCCAACACAATAAAAGCATCGGCCAGATGGGGATCAAACTGACTTCCCGCCTTCTCCCTGATCTCATGCAGGGCATAATCCAAGGAACAGGCGGTACGATACGGCCGGGTCGACATCATCGCGTCAAAGGAATCGGCAATCGATAAACAACGGGCTGAAATCGGTATGTCTTCTCCACAGATACCGCGAGGATAGCCGGCGCCGTCCCAAAATTCGTGATGCCCGATCACCGCCGGCAGCACATACTGCAGTGTAGGCAAATGCTTAATAATCGTCACCGACATATCCACATGTCGCCGCATGACTTCCAACTCTTCCTCATTTAATCGCCCCACTTTTTTCAGAATTTCTTCAGGAATACCGATTTTCCCGATATCATGGAGCAACGCCGCTTCCTTGATTGACTTAATATGCCAATCGTCCAGACCGATGGCCGCGGCCAACGCCGAAGCGTACTGCGCCACCTTCTGGGAATGTCCGTATGTATAGTAGTCCTTGGTTTCGATCGTAGCGGTAAGGGCAAAAATCGTTGACGCATGGGAAACAAGCTCGTTGCCGGGAACCGTCAGCCAAAAGATTTCCTCCTCCTCCTCTTGCTTTTGAGGCAAAGCCAAGCTCGGCCCATAGACAACAATCCTATTCTTGCCGGAATTCTTTGCGGAATAAAGGGCAATATCAGCCCGCCTTAACAACTCTTCGCCGCTGGGCGCGGCGGCCGGATACGTGCAAATCCCCGCGCTGATGCTGAGAAACCGGTTCTCGGCACCTGTTCCGCCGCTAAACATACGTTGTACCTCTTGTCGGATGTTTTCTGTTAAGGCCTCGGTCTGCTTAGCATCATGCCTCGGCAACAGAATCACAAACTCCTCCCCGCCATAGCGGGCCACCACCCCTTGTTTCGCCACACGCTCCGTCAAAATCTCCGCAACCGTTTCCAGAGCTTTATCCCCCTCCAAATGACCATACATATCATTATAAAGCTTAAACATATCTAAATCCAGCAACACCAGCGAAAGGGGGCTCTCCTCTGCTTCATCAATGAGCTTTCTCAGCACCCGATAAAAATAGCGGTGATTATACAGACCTGTCAAAGAATCCGTATTGGCTTCATTCTTAGCCCTCTCATAAGAAAACGCGTTGTCCAGAGCCACCGCTGTTGACCCTCCCAGCGACAACAACAAATCCAGATCCTCCATCGTGAAAGCGGACTCATCTTGCTTCTTCGCCAGAATCAACATTCCGATCATTCGGCTGCGGCTTTGCAGCGGCGCCACCAGCTCCAGATCAATATCGTTAATCAGTTCCCATTCCGCCTCCCATAGCGCCTTGAAGACAGGCTGTTTCTCAATCTCCTCTCGTTTGAGGCAAGTGTTGTTCTGATGCAGCCAGGTTAGAATAGGGTGGTCCTCAGCAAAAGCATACTTTTGTCCGTTTACGAGCGCCCCCTCACTGAAGGCTCTGCTGTTAATCGCGTATTCCCTCTTCTCTTCATCATAAAGCGCCAGATAGACATCGCGAACACGCAAGACGTTCTTGACAGCCTCAATAAAAGTTTGGGTAATCTCATCCAGCCCCAGCTTGCTGGCCAGACTGACGCTGAAATCCCGTAACCATTGCCGCTGCTGATACTCTGTCGCCATAAACATCTTATCAATATTCTGATTGAATTTGCTGAACCCAGCGTTGAAAATCAGCAACGCCAGAATAATCATAACCGGCATAATATAGTACAAAGAATCCGAATAGTCATTCGCTCTCAACAACGCCTCCACTTTGATCGCGGCATAGACGTAAACAATCGCGATTACCTCAATAAAAAAGAGCAACACGCCGCCCTTCTTGAAAATAAACTTAAACTCCAGAACACGATATTTGGAAACAGCCACAATAACACAAACAGCGTTGAACAGCCCCGCGATCATGTCTATCGGATACCGGCCGCCCCAAAACACACAATTCAGGATAAAACAAGTCAAAAAAGCCGCGTTCCCCACAAAAACAAGCTTAATACCGCCGGCCAAAGTGTTGTCCCGTAAACCCTTAAGGCTGACCACAAACGAGGAAACAAGCAGCAACACCATGTAGAGAAGCAAAAAACCCGCGCCCCAGCCCAAATGGCTGTCAAACATTTTAACCGCCGCTTCCAGCCCATTAATCTCTTGGTTCACTTCATAAACAACCGGATGCAGAATAACAAAGCCGGCAAAATTAAGCACCAGGCAAACGGCGACCCCGCCCAAAGCCAAACGCGTCAAAACCCGATGAGAAACGCCGCTGAAACTTGTCAAGAAAAAATGGACAACTAAGGGCAGCAGCACCAACACAGCCACCATAACCCTGTTCCAGAATATGGCGCCGGGGTCGAACCCCGCTCGCATAAAAAAAGTAGAAAGCACCCACAACCCATGAAGGACAAACATCGCAATGACAATCTTAATAATTCTGTCCCGGCGCGAGAACGTCAAGAAAAACACCAGCAAACCATATCCGGTCGCCGCCATAATGTATAAACCCCAGAGTATGCTTTGTGTGTTCATCGGTTCCGTCCCCTTCCCATCTAACCACAAATCACAGCCACTAAAGCGAAGAAGCCTTCCTTAGAATCTCCGCCACCGCCGCCGCCGGCGGATTAATCTTCTGGAATTTCTGCCCCTTTTCCTGTTCATAACCCTTGATAATGCCCTCCGGCAAAACTGTCGTCACCAGCGGATTAATCCCAAAAAGCGACTCCAAATCCCATTCATTAAGATCAAGATAATTAAAATACAGAATCAGCTGCTCCTGCACAACACTGCCGTTAATATCCTGCATGAAAGCTTCCTCACCCAGTTCGACATACAAATGTAAATAAGGCCGGTTCTCCACATTGTATTCCTTAACAGCAAACCAATTCGTCAGCGGCAGCTTGGAAAGCTCAATAACCTGTTCAATCGTCTTCTCTGTAATCCTAACATAACCTGCGATATCGATCACCGAAGACAGTCTGTTCAAATAACGAAACTGCGGCAGCATAATCCCGTCCTTCTCATTTTCGGTGGAAACGCAGAGAAACATATACCCCGCCCGATAACGCAAAAAAGCCCCGCCTTTAAAACTAGAAAAAACCAACTCGTAGGCAACACCTGATTGCAACTCATTCATCAAGGACGTTTTAGGCACATACAGAGGGCTGCTCTCGCATTCAGCCAGCTCCGATTCCGGGATAAACTCATAAAAACAAACATCCGGAAACATAACCAACCCATTCTTGCCCCATGCCTCCGCGGCAATACAAGAAAGCTCGGCGCCGCCAAAAACCTCCAAAGGCTCGACACCCCAATAATTCTCCAACTTGTCTTTCAGAAAAAATGCATCCGTACCCGCGTAAACCAACCCCTTGAGATCCCAAATATCCTTAGGGAATACAGTCTTCTTGAAAATTTTCTTTCTCAGCCAGGCCTTGGTCAGATTATAATTCATCAAAACGGAATTATGAAACATGCTCCTGAACGGCAAACGGGCCGGCGCCGTTATAAACTGCTCAGAAATTTTCATCAAAAGTGTGCCCACGCCAAAAAACAGATCAATACCGCGTCTCATAGCCTGATTCATCCCTATACTATTGCGGTGGCTCAGAGACATCGGTCCTATCATTCCCTGATCCGGCAAGAACTCAACATCCACCTCACCGTCCAACACATAAGGTATCAGCCCGGTTAAATAAGGCATCGGCGCCATCCCATACATAAGCCGGTCAAAACGCCGCAAAGAAAAACTACCCTTCCTCTTACTGGTCGCAAACAGCATAATCGCAATAACAGCGGTACGATGGGCTTTGAGCATACCCTCACTGTAAGGCGCCAGCTTCACCGGATCTTTACCGCCCTCCCAAGTCGTCTCAATCCACACCACAGGTTCCGCCGGCAAAGCTGACGTCTGCTTTTTCAACAGAATATCCGCGTAATCGCTGTACGTCGTTAAGGGCACAAGCCGGCGGTATTCCTCAATCGTAGCGGGCTTCCTGTTGCGCATCAGCCGCTGTCCCAATTCACACGCGGACATAAGCTCAATCTGTTCCAACATAAGACGCGATTGAATCCGCATATAATCTTGCAAAGACAGATCAACAAACCCGCAATATTTTTGCCAAATCTCTTTGTGCTTTTTTTGCTTTAAGAGGTCGTTTAAAGTCATACCCTTTTCCAATCAATTCCATAACCCTGGGCAGACGGATTATTTCAACTCATCATAGGTCTTCAGAATCAATCCCAAAAAACAAACATATCTTGTCCAATCCGAAACAAAATCACCACTTTGAGCCAACGGCGGCTGCCAATCCTCAATAAACCCGATGTGAACAGGCAACAAGTCCTGCCATTCCGCCTTAAGCAAAGAGGTGAACTTGTTTTCCCTATAGCCAATTCCTGTAACATAAAGTCTGGCAAAGGGATGCTCGTCCTGCCGCAGACCATGGCTCTCCGTATACTCGAACACAAACTCCCGCAATTGCGTAAACACCTGCCCCAAAGCGGCCTTAATTCCTTCATCAGCAAAAAGAGCGTCCGTTCTGTCGTCCGCGGGCAAATCCTCGCTCTCCAGGGCCACTTTATTCTTGCGCTCCGTCTTCAAATCCCGGTCCGAAATATTCAACGAAAAAGGCAAATCCTTCGCCTTAACAAACAACTCATCAAGCTCCGGTTCCGCCATTTTCGGCGCGACCACCGCAAACTCAGAAAACATTCCGGTAGCCCCCACAACTTGAAACGGCCCAGTTCCTTGAGCCGCGCCGAAACCAGGCGGCGGCGTCTCCAAACTGCGCAAAGGCGTACCGCTCTCTGGCGACTCCCACTGTTTCAAAGCTGGAAACAGACGTTCCAATTCCGCTTGAACCCTGGCATACTGGACAATCGTTCCATTTTGCAGCAAAAAAACATGCCCGGAATCCCTGTCCAGATCAACAAAAGCGTTGTCAACACCATCCGGCAGCATCTCCTCAAAAACCCGGACAAAGCACTCGCAGGCGATATTGATTGAAGCCAGATCAATACCCAAATCATCCGTTAAACGGTAAATCCTTGTCAACAATTTTTTAGGCAGCGCCGCCAGCAAAATGCGGGTACGGCTGTGCCCTTCCCGCTCAAAAAAATCAGTGATCTTAAAATTGATAACATGGTCATCCAAAAATTTTTCGCTCTCGGTAAAATCAAAATAGCTAGACACATTGTCATGAAAATGCCGTTCCAACGTCTTGGCAGAAACCCGAGGGAGCTCCACTAAACGCACCAGAACCGCGGCAGAATCCAACGCGATCTTAATACGAGAGGGACCCGTCGCGTGCTGCTTCATCCAATTTTTAACCGCAGCGGTATCAAGACCCTTAGGACTTTTCGCAGCCCCTTCCCCAACATCGGCAAAAGACATCTCAAACTCTTGCCAAGACTTGACAACAACACCTGCCTCCGAAGTTTCCACCAAAGCCATTGTCCAGCTTGTATCTTTGGCAAGGGCCAACCATGTTTTTTCCACTGTGCTCATGTCATCTCCTTCTCAACATCTTCGCTGTCCCTATCTTCCCTGTCCCTATCTTCCCTGTCCCTATCTATCTCATTCATATCTGACTCATCCATAACCCGCCAAACAACAGGCATATGCCCCATAAGCGTTAAAAGATCTTCCCGGCAATCCGCTGTCGTTTGAAGAAGAACAAATCCCCGCTCTTTATCCAAAGTCGTCACGACACCCAGATGACCTAATCCCTCCACCAGCCTAACCAAAAGATTTATATCAGCACGCCTCACGTGAACAAGATTCGATGCTCGTTCGATTTCGATCTCCCCCCAATTCGTTTGTTCGATATTCGATGCTCGTTATTCGATGTTCGTTATGTGCTTTTTTCCTCTCTTGATAGAGGCTTTCAACCTTATTATATTATATCTTGGCGGATCATTTCAAATCGTCGACAGGTGTTGACAAATAATTCCTCGTATTCTGGAGATACTCCAATACGGATCCCAAAATCCGCAGAAAAAGCATCCACTCTGGACATCACTCCGGAAAATTAGCCTTATTGTGCAGGAATTGGCCAAAAAGCGCCGTATTTTGATATAATAGATTCTGCTATAATAGAATCTAAAATAAGCCGATTCTGATTCTGATACAAATAGATATTATGCAAAGGGGTATTCCATTGACCAAATATCAAATCATAAAAATCTGTCTAGCCGTAATAGCGCTGCTTGGTCTTAGTTGTCCTGCGGCAATGGAATATCCGCCACCTTCAGGCACAGCCGTCATCAAGAATCAATCCACAGACTTTCGCGCTGTCTGGGTGGCCAGCGTTCTCAATCTCGACTACCCTTCACGCCCCAGTCTGACCGTGGATGACGTCAAAGCGGAAGCCGTCGCCATTCTGGACAGCGCGAAAAACATCGGCTTCAACGCCGTCATCCTCCAGGTGCGCCCAACCTGTGACGCTTTTTATCCATCCGACCTGTTCCCCTGGTCCGCCTATCTCAGCGGCATCCAGGATTTCACCGTTGCGGCTGATTTCGATCCCCTCGCTTTCTGGATCGACGAAGCCCATCAGAGAGGTATGGAACTTCACGCCTGGGTCAACCCCTACCGTGTCACCCGCGACGGCCAGCCGGACCAACCTGCGGATCTGGCTAAACTGTCCCCCAATAATCCGGCTGTCCAGAACCCCGGCTGGCGCGTTCTCCATACCGACGGCAACTATTATCTTGATCCCGGGCTGCCCGAAGTCCGCAACTACATCGTCGACGGGATCAGAGAAATCATCACGCGCTACCAAGTGAACGGCATCCATTATGACGACTACTTTTATCCCGACACCGGCTTCAGCGACGACGCCACCTACGCAACCTACGGCGCGGGCAGCCCCCGGGATGAATGGCGGCGCGAAAACGTCAACCATCTGGTCAAAGCCACTTACGACACTGTCAAATCCGTCAAACCGGCTGTCCGGTTCGGCATCAGTCCCGCCGGCATCTGGCAGAACAGCAAAACCTCACCCCAAGGCAGCCAAACCGAAGGTTATGAAACATACATCAACCATTACGCCGACTGTGTCACTTGGATCCAAAACCATTGGATCGACTACATCTGTCCGCAAATCTACTGGGAAATCGGGTTTCCCATCGCCAACTACAGCGTCCTGCTGGAATGGTGGGCCAATGTTGTCCACCAAAGCCGCGTCGATCTCTACATTGGCCAAGCCGCCTACCGGGTTGCCTCAGGCAAAACCGTAGACGACCCCTGGTACGGCGTCGGCGAGATTATTCGACAGCTCAATCTCAACGCCGATTATCCTGAAGTTAAAGGCCATATCATGTTCCGCTGGGGGTCCTTTGCCGACAACCCTATTTTAGGCGCTCTGGTTCGAGACTACTACCTCACCCATAACAACACCACGACCTTGGCAAACGCAGGTTTCACCCATCCGGCTCTGCCAGCCGTACTCTTTCCTCAACTAGCCCCCTCCCTTGTCGTCGGCCGCCCCTCCTCCGAAAGCGTTAACGCGTCCCAGAATAAATACTGCATTTTAGGCGCTTCCGACCCAAGCGTGCCACTCCAGGTCAACGGTGAAGAAATCCTCGACCGAACCCATGATGGCTATTTCTCTTACTACGCCGCCTTAAGCCCCGGTGCTAACTCCTTTGTTTTCACCCAGGAAGGCCAAAACACCGTCACCCGTCTCATCAATTACGGCGGCGGCGGCGGTGGCGGCTCATCCGGTGGCACTTCCGGCGGTACTTCCGGCGGCGCCGGTGCCAACGCCAACGGAACCAACGGCGGACCAAAGGTCGTTCCCACGCCCTCTGATCAACATCCACGGGCAGAAATCAGCATTCCCTACGCCTATATTTTTCTCAACCCGACCACATCCGGCGGCCCAATCGGCGACCTTATGCAGGGCCAGATCGACAGCATTGTCGCCGCCACAGAGGACGGCAAATGGATCAAACTCGGTATCGGCGTCTGGGTCCAAGCTACAGACATCCAGCGCACCAACGATCAACCCTTCCGCAACACCGTCAGCGCGCCGGCATACACTACCGGAGACAAATGGGACAGGGTCGTCTACGCCCTAACGGATCCTGCCACCGCCACAACCACCTTCGACGGCAAACAGCTCACCCTTAAAATCCGCGGTGAAAGCAGCGACAACGCCAAACCGGCTTTGCCGGAAACCAGCCCCTTCGGGCGGATCGACGCTACAGTCGCCAACAGCGGTGCCGACAGCGGAGACGACAGCACCATCGGCGCTATCACCACTCATGTCTTCACCCTGAACGAAGGCCAAAAAATCGAAGGCTATTACACTGAGATTCAGGGTACCACCCTTACTCTTCATATCAAAAAACGCATGCAAGCCTCGGACACCACCCTGCCCCTGCAAAACTTCACCATCCTGCTTGACCCCGGACATGGCGGCTCGGATCCCGGCGCCCTCGGTCCTCTTGGCATGCTGTTCCCCGAGAAAGACATCAACTTCACGACTACGATGAAAGTCAAAAACGAATTGGAAATGCTCGGCGCCACCGTCGAACTGACCCGCAGCGGCGATAACGAAATGTCCCTAAATGACCGTGTGGAGAAAAACCGCGCCCTGCGGCCAGATCTGTTCTTATCTATCCACGCTAATAGCTTGGACGAAAGCGCTGACGGCGCCAGAGTCATTGGCGTCAGCACCTGGTACAGACACCGTATCGCCCAAGATGTCTGTTCCTTTGTCTTCGATTTCGTCTGGAACGATCTGACCCGGCCTCAGACCGGCTGGCATGAAGAGAACTTCTATGTCTGCCGCCCCACTTGGGCGCCCTCATTCCTCATTGAAACAGGGTTCTTATGCAATCCCCAGGAATTCTCCTGGCTGGTGAACGCCCAAGAGCAGGACCGGCTGGCCAGCAGTATCGCCAGGGGAATTGCGGGATATTTTATGGGCAATTGACCAGGCGCTGATATCCTTCAGCCTGTGGACCAATGGACAATGGACAATACCCGGTTCTGTATGAGATTGTGTGATATGGCTCATGGTTTTCATCGGCGATCAGGGGAATCCGTGGGCGGGAACACCCTACAAGACTAATTAGGAGGGCAGGAAACGGCCTAAGAACGGCGAAGTGCTATAGAGATTGAGGAGATTGAGATATTGGAGGGCTAGGAGCGCATGACCAAAGAAGAAATGTTACAACTGGCGGACTTGATTGATTTGAGGCTTGAGCCTATTAAAGGACAGCTGAGCAGCATTGACACCAGACTTATGAATGTTGAAAGAACACAGGAAACCATGGACAAGAAACTGACCAAATTACAGCTAAAAGTTGAAAACGATATTCAAACGTCTATTAAGATAACTCAGGACGGCCACAAAGATCTAACCAGAAAGATCGATGCCGCCATAAATATTGAAGAGCGGGTACAATTGTTAGAGGCGGATGTGAGCGCCATAAAACTTCAGAACCGACAGCAACAAAATTAGTGCCTGAAGAATACGGTTTAGTAGGAAGAGAAAGTGAAAAGTATAGCAAGAGAAACCAAAGAGAAATTAGTCCGTTCATTATCTTGGGAAACAACAGAATTGCTGCCGTTTTTACCCTATCTGCTTCAAGACTTCTGGGAACTCGGGAGTGACCCTGTGGTTATGGCGGAAATGATTAGCAAGTATGTCGGCATATCGGGCGAGACCAGATTGTTGGATTTGGCTTGCGGCAAGGGCGCGGTAGCGGTCAAAACCGCGCAAAAACTTCGGATCAGAGTAAAAGGGATTGACTTGATCCCTGAATTCATCGATTATGCCGTACATAAAGCCAAGGAGTTTGCGGTCGATGATTTATGTGAGTTTGTGCTTGACGATATTAACGAAGCGGTCAGAACGGAAAATGGTTATGATTGCGTCGTCTTCGGGGCGGTCGGCCCCGATGTATTGGGTGGTCCGGCGGAGACCTTGAACAAACTGAAATCGACAGTGAAACCGAACGGTCTCATTCTGATTGAAGAAGGCTATATTCCCGATGACGTTAAGCGGGACGATATTCGATACAACAGAGACGCTTATTTTTTTGAGCACCATTGGCTGGCTTTATTCGAGGAAATGGGTTTGGACTTGATCGAAACCGCCTCTGGCCACAACGAGGGTAATCTCGACAAGGATTCAGGCTTGGCGGCCATAACCGCCAGAGCAAACGAGCTAATAGAGAAGCACCCCGACAAAAAAGCCCTTTTCGAGGGATATATTCGCAATCAGCAGAAAGAGTATGACGATATAGGCAGCCGCCTTGTTTGTGTTACATGGGTTTTAAGAAAAATTTAACTTCTCATATGACTGAACAACTGATGTTGGCTTGTTAACCGTTTTTCTAAGAAAACAGTCTGTCAGGATGACGGGGATAAAGGTTACCCCAGCAGCATCCGGCCTGCCTGATAAATAATACAGGCCGCCAACCAGGCAAAACCTGTTTGATACAGAACCATGAAGGCCATCCCTTTCAAACTGCCCAGTTCACGTTTTGCCGTAGCGACCGCAGCGACGCATGGCGTGTACAAGAGCGTAAACACGAGGAAACTGAACGCGGTGAGAGGCGAGAACAACGTAGGTAGACTTTTGCCAAGTTCCGTGAGACTGGCGCCTGTCAGGACAGCCAACGTGCTTATGACCGCTTCTTTGGCGGTAAATCCCGCAATCAGTGAAGTAGAGATACGCCAATCTGAAAATCCCAGGGGTACAAATATCGCGCCAACCCAACGCCCGATGGCCGCCAACATACTGTCGGCGCCGGCATCGACAGGATTTAGCCTCATATCGAACGCCGTTAAAAACCAGATGATAACCGTTGCGATAAAGATAATCGTAAACGCTCTTTGAATAAAGTCTTTGGCTTTATCCCACATGAGAAGCAAAGCTGTTTTGGCGGAGGGGAAACGGTAATTTGGCAGTTCCATAACAAAGGGAATAGGCGCGCCCTTGAAAGTGGTTATTTTCATGATGAATCCTGACAGAATCCCGAGCAAGATACCCATGACATACAACCCCATCATCACAAAAGCTTGATACTTCGGGAAAAAAGCGGCGGTAAATAAAGCGTAAATGGGGAGTTTACCGGCGCAGCTCATAAAAGGCGTCAGAAAAATGGTCATTTTTTTGTCACGTTCGCTGGCAAGCGTCCGTGTGGCCATGACCGCAGGCACAGTACAACCGAACCCTACCAGCATGGGAACGAAGCTGCGTCCGGACAAACCGATTTTGCGCAAGGGTTTGTCCATAACGAAGGCCACCCGAGCCATATAGCCGCTGTCCTCTAAAATAGACAGGAAGAAAAATAATGTTACGATAATGGGGACAAAACTGAGAACAGCTCCTACGCCTGTAAAGATACCGTCGATAATCAGGGAATGCATCACGGGGTTCAATTCATAGGATGTTAAAGCCTTGTCAACGATCTGGCTCAACCCCTCTATTCCCCACACGAACAAATCACTTAGCCGGTTGCCAATGACGCCGAAGGTGAGCCAAAAAACCAGAAACATAATCCCTAAAAATGAGGGGATCGCCCAGATTTTATGTGTCAGCACACTGTCCAGTTTCAGGCTGCGCCGGTATTCCCAGCTTTCCCCAATCTTAGCGACACATTTGCCGCATACATCCTCGATAAACCGGTAACGCATATCCGCTAAAGCGGCTTCCCGGTCGGTATCCAATTCTGTTTCCATTTCTTTGACGGCGTGTTCAATCATCTCTATTTCATTTTCCGTAAGTCTAAGACTGTCAAGAATTGGGGCGTCGCCCTCAACGAGCTTGGTTGCCGTAAAACGCGTGGGAATTTGGATTCTTTGAGCATGGTCTTCTATCAGATAGGAGATGGCGTGGATGGCCCTGTGAACCGCGCCGGAACAAAAATCCGTCCGGGCAGGCCTCCTGTTGGTTGCAATTGTTTCCACGGCTTGTTCCATCAGTTCGGACAGACCTTGTTTTTTGGCTGCTGAAATCGGAATCACAGGAATACCAAGTTCTTTTTCGAGATCCTGAATGTCTATGCTGCCATTGTTGGCCTGTACCTCGTCCATCATGTTAAGAGCCAAAATCATAGGAATTCGCAGCTCAATGAGCTGCATAGTCAGATACAGATTGCGTTCAATATTGGTCGCGTCAACAATGTTGATGATTCCGTCAGGCTTTTGTTTCAAGAGGAAATCACGGGTAATCATTTCTTCGCTTGTGTAGGGAGACAGGGAATAAATACCTGGCAGATCAACGATGGAGACATCTTTGGACTCTATGACGGAACCCACTTTTTGTTCAACTGTCACGCCGGGGAAATTTCCTACATGCTGATTGGAACCTGTGAGTTGATTAAAGAGAGTGGTCTTGCCGCAATTTTGATTCCCCACAAGGGCAAAGATCATGCCGCACCTCCTCTACCGTGATTTTTTCCGCGTCTTCCAAACGTAAGGTCAGAACATAGCCCCGCAGCAACAATTCTATTGGATCCCCCATAGGCGCGACTTTTTTGACGGTAATAAGGGTGCGGGGCGTTATTCCCATTTCAAGAAGGCGCCGTCTGAGAGCTTTCTCGCCGCCGACTGCTATAACGTTGCCGCTTTGGCCCACTTTCAAATCTCTTAGTGTCATCTTTCTCTGGACCTCCATGAAAATATCTTTGGTGCCAAATTGGGTTAGCATCGACTAACTGGAAACAGGTTAGCATAGACTAACCTGTTTGTCAACAGGGTGAATATTGGCAAATTGGCATATGCTTAGGATTTGCTAATTTTGTTGGAAATACCCATCATGCCGATTACCACCGCAAAGGAAATGATTTTATTTGGATTGTCGACTATACTGGTTTATTGTGAGGTTTTTACCGGTGCGAGGCTCTTCTTGTTTGCCGATGGATTCTGTGCTATCATGAGCGCAAGGGATAACCGCGCAGGGGGCGGAGAAGTTGGCCACAAACGAATCTGCGGAAAATTATTTGGAAACGATTTTGATGTTGAGTCATCGTGGACATCCGATACGGTCTATTGATATCGTCAATGAACTCGATTATTCAAAACCCAGCGTGAGCATTGCTATGAAGAAGCTGTTGGCGAACGGGCAGATCACTATGGACATAGACGGGTACATCACGCTGACGGACAGGGGACGGGAAATAGCTCAAAAAATATATGACCGCCACGTGCTGATTTCAGACTGGTTGATTGCTTTGGGCGTGGATAAAGAAACAGCTGTCAATGATGCCTGTAAGATGGAACATGATATGAGCGAACAGAGCTTTGTGGCGATACAAAAACATATAGAAAAATGGAAGCTCGGGTTTTCAGGATACATATAAATTGGGCGACATGACCAGAAGGCATTTCATATTGGCTCTAAGGAGCGGTCTGCACGGTTTTGTTTCCCTTGAGGCCATCGGCATGTTCGGAACCAAGGCTGACACGGATGAAAGCTTCAGGAAGATGATCCTTCATTTAATCAAAATGCTGAGGGGAATAGATGATGGCCAAGAAAGCTGACAAAGACAGGCTCGACCCGAAATTGGTCAGAATCTTGCTGATTATGCTGATTGGCACAATGATGCCGATGCTGGATGCGACGGTGGTCAACGTAGCGATCAAGACGATTATTTCGGAGTTTAACAGCACTGTTTCCATTGCGCAGTGGCTTACAACGGCCTATATTCTTGCGTTGGGTATAGCCGTTCCCGTTTCGGGCTGGCTAGTCAACCGTTTTTCGATGAAAACAGTTTATCAGGTGGTGCTGGCGCTCTTCGGTGTCGGTTCTGTCGGCGCGGCTCTCGCGTGGAATATGGAAAGCTTGATTGCTTTCAGGGTTGTGCAAGGTGCGGGGGCAGGCGTGATCCTTCCTGTTATGCAGACGGTTCTTGTGCGGTACTCCGGCAGGGCTAAGCTTGCCAGGGTCATGGCCATTTTCGGCATACCCGCGGCGATTATCCCGGTTTTGGGGCCTACCGTCGGCGGGCTCATCGTGAGCAGTTTGCCATGGCAATGGATCTTTATCATCAATATTCCGATATGTATTATCGCGCTTATTTTGGGCCAAATCCATCTGCCGGCTGATGCCGCCGTGAACAAACAGCAACGGCTTGATTTCATTGGATTGTTGTTGCTGTCCCCTGCTTTCTGCGCCATTATTTTTGGCATTACGGCGTTTCGGAGCGACTTGGACGGTGCGGCGCAAAGAGGCGTCGTTATTTTGGCGGCGGGCCTTATTCTGCTTCTCGTGTATTGTTTTTATGTCCTGCGCAGTAAGAAAGAGCCACCTCTGAACATCCGCTTGTTCAAAGACAAGAATTTCTCAGCTTCTGTTGTTCTGATGTTCCTGTTTGGCATGATTTCCACCGGGGTGCTTTTCATTCTGCCTCTGTATTTTCAGCAAGTTTACCAGTTTTCGGCGTTCACAGCCGGATTGCTGCTGGCGCCGCAGGGAATAGGTATGCTTATTACGAGGGGGTTTGCCGCGAAATGGATGGAGAAATTTGGCGGGCGCCCGGTTGTTTTAGCCGGCTTGATGTGTACGTTGATTGGCACCTTGCCCTTTGCTGTGTTTTTCACAGGAGACAATCTGATTTTGCCTGTTATCATTTTGCTGATTCGCGGGTCGGGGCTTGGCGTGGTCATGGTCCCGGTGATGACCTGCGTATATGACGGTCTTGATAAGAAAGACGTTCCCCAGGGAACGACGGCAACGCGTATTTTCCAACAAATCGGCGGTGCGTTCGGAACAGCTGTGCTGGCGATTGTTTTATCCCATGGATTGAGTGTTGCGGACGGCGCAAGCACGTTGGTTGCATTCAATCAGGTTTTTGGGTGGTCTGCTGTGTTGGTGGCGGTTGCGCTTGTCCCCGTGTTTTTCCTCAGGAAGAAGAGTTACGAGAGTGTTGCACAGGAATGAATGGACAGTGTTGACAATTAATCGTTGTCGAATAATAATTGTTTCAAACAGAGGAATGCTTGCTTCCTCATTACAGGCGAGGAGGATTATGAAGTGGAAACGGTCATCTCGGTATCTCATTTGTCAAAGCAATACAAAAAAGCAGAAAAACCAGCAGTTGACAATATCAGTTTTTCTGTCAATGAAGGAGACTTTTTTGCTTTTCTTGGCCCTAACGGGGCAGGAAAAACAACGACCATCTCCATTTTAACCACCACGTTGGGCAAAACCTCAGGCGAGGTTAAAATCGCCGGATTTGATCTGGATACACAGGAACGAGAGATCAGGAAGAAGATCGGCATTATTTTCCAAAGGCCCAGCCTCGACCTTGATCTTTCAGCGGAAGAAAACATTCGGCTCCATGCTTGTATGTACGGGCTTTATGTCTACCGTCCGTTTTTTCGCTGGATGCCCAGGAGCTACCGCGAGCGCGTTGCTGAGCTGGCAGACATCATGGAAATCAAGGATAACCTGAGCAAGCCGCTCAGAACCTTTTCCGGCGGGATGCAGCGGAAAATAGAAATTATCCGCAGCTTGATCCACAAGCCGAAGGTTTTGTTTCTTGACGAGCCGTCCCAAGGGCTTGACGCCATAAGCCGCCGTTCTCTGTGGAGCTATATCGATCAGACCCGCAAGGCAAATGGCACCACTGTGTTTTTGACAACACATTATATCGACGAGGCGGAAGCGGTCGATAAGGTCTGTATGATTAAGAAAGGACACATCATCATTGACGGAACGCCGGAAGAGATGAAAAGCCGTCTGCTTAAAAAGGAATTGATTTTGGACGCCACCGACCGCGAGAACCTTATCGCCGAATTGTCCGGGCGTGGTCTCCGGCCAGAGGTAACAAAACATATTATTGTACCGTACAGGGGCGCGACGCCAATGGATATCTTATCGCAGCTGCAAACACCGCTGACCGTCATGCGCGTCAATGAACCAACGCTGGAAGACGCTTATATCAATTTGGTTGAAGAAGGATCGGGTAAAGAAGGAGGTGACGCCGCATGAAAACAGCTGTCAGCGCCAGAAAGGAACTCCCAAGAATTGTCAGAGAACTCAATGTTGTCCTCACGCTGACGGCGCGGGAAATCGTCATGGCGGTAAAAGCGCCTCAGCGCATTTTTATGGCTCTCATTTGGCCTGTGATTATGTTCGGTATGTTTGGCAGCCAGCTCTCACAGAACATGGGGTTGGGGATGGGCTTTGATTTCAACGCTTTTATGCTGGTCGGCATGCTCGTTAACGCTCTGTTTATGATGACCATCACCGGGGTTATAACACTGGTGGAAAACAAGGAGAACGATTTTACGCAGGAGATCCTTGTTTCCCCTACATCCCGATACGCCATCATCTTTGGTAAAATCGTCGGGTCTTCCTTTACGGGATATATACAGTTTTTTGCCACCATTCTTATTGGATTGTTCATTGGCGCAACCATGACCGCATCACAGTTCTGGATGATATTGGCCATATCCCCGCTCTTTTGTCTCGCCGCAGGGGCTTTCAGCATGCTGCTAGTTGGTTTCGTCCGCAACGCCGCAGCAGCAGGGACACTCTCTATGCTCGTGTCTATGCTGCAGATGTTTTTGTCCGGCGCGCTCATACCTGTTACCGAATCAACTGGGATTATGGCCATCCTCAGCCGGACGCTGCCAATGACCTATTGCGTGGATTTCGCGCGAGGCCTATTTTACGATGGGACAAGCCTGGATAAAACCCCGACATTATACCCGCCAGAGGTAGATCTGATGATCATTATCGCCTTTACTTTTGTTTTCTTTGTCGCGGGAACGCTCAACTTTGTGCGCCAGGAGAAGAATAAATAACGATTCAGGTTTTCCTTTTCTTAAACGGCTTGGTGACTGAAATCATGGTTATGACCACAGCAATAACCAAAATGCAGCTGCTCAAAGCGCCAAGTATAGCCAACATGTTCTGGAATTCTGGAACAGCTGCTGCAGTCACTTCGTTCAGCAGAACAAATTGTCTCATGGCTTTCACTAAAGGAAGAGCAAAAATCATCGCCGGGATACAAGCAATGCTATACAGTATCCATTTAAAAATTATCCACTTGTGCTTAACAAAACCCCAGACAGTAAATAGGCCATATGCTGTACCGAGCAGGTAACAAATCGTGGCCCCGGGTATTATTAAGAGATAATCGGCAAGCTCAATCAAGGATAGCAGCGCCAGTATCCCTTCATGTGAAGTTTGTTGAGATAAAGCCGACAAGATCACCAATGTGCAAATGACCCCGCTGACCCAGACAGTAACGCCCACAAAATGAATGACTTTAAGGGTCTTCATTGTTCTTGAAGAGGGCTTCTTCATCTTTGCATTGTCCGCTTTAGCCTGACTTTCTCTTGACAATACTTTCCCTGCCCCTTTTCTTTGCTTTATATAGCGCATTCATCGCAAACCACATATATCACCAGGGTTTGGTCAACAATTTCTGTCTGCGGTCCTGCTAGCCTATGCATTTCCGCAGGGTCTAAATCGGCGATATCTACAATATTACCGCATGACACACACACCATATGCTGGTGAGGAACCGTGTTGCTGTCAAACCGAATGGGCCGGCCAGGAATTTGCAGACGCCTGATAATACCTTCATCAGCTAAAAGATTCAAGTTGCGATATACAGTGCCCTTCCCCAGGTAAGGAAAGGTTTGTTTTGTCTTTTCGAAAATCTGCTCTACTGTCATGTGCTGGCCGGATTCGGATAAAATGGCCAGGATTGCCCGACGTTGTTTGGTTATCCCACCGCAATCACTTCTTCACAAATAGTATGATTCTAACCATCATACAGAAGCCATCCTCTTTCGTCAATTGTGCCCATTGCCTCGGGTGCATATTTTAAAAGTGCAGGAAGCGACAAAAAAATAAATAGAAATATCCACTGCGGGGTTCTCCCGCAACCTAATGGTGAATGGAGATGGATATTATGTGGGCTCGTAACAGTC
>Ga0082212_10001288_pt1 | contig 37016 bp, 27 predicted proteins | sample TergutNt197P3_FD_71548 | JGI IMG/M metagenome (GOLD analysis project Ga0082212, IMG submission 71548) | Neocapritermes taracua P3 segment gut microbial communities from Petit-Saut dam, French Guiana - Nt197 P3 | ecosystem: Host-associated > Arthropoda: Insects > Digestive system > Gut ...
CCCAACTGGAATAAATCTCTTTTGACTTTTTCCCTAATCACCCGAAGGCTACAACGTCCATGTCGACCGATCAAAGACAGCGTATTTTAGATAACAGGATAATGTCCGCTCTCTGAAGGCAACCTCTGAAGGCAACTGCCGTTCTTTGGCTGAATAATCCCGGTATGCGTAAATTGATAGTACTTGCGAAGTCGCTGTTGAATCTTCGGCATGGAGGATTACCCTTCTTTTTTATCCGCATATCGGAAATGTATCATTCTCTCATTGATGTGTCCGTCGGTGTTATGGGCCGATTCCTCTAACAAAGGACAACTGGAAACTCCCAGTATAAAACACATCCGTTTCATATACATATATAACCATAGCGCTTGAAAACGAGATATTGATTACTATGGCAACTACCAACAATCATTTCTATTTGTTGATTTGAATTGGAATGGACAGGTTGGGTAGTATCGTACATTATCATGGAATGGTAATGCGGATACGCTTACGTTTAAAATTTAATGCTCGGTATATTATCGCCTGCTCCTGATTGGGACGGGTGACGTTACGCAAAACAAGACTGTCTTTGTTTTCAAGTTTCATGCGCGTTGTCACTGCCGTTTGCGAAGACATGATGTTTCGGATTCTCTTCCAGCCGTGATTTATACCTTCCTTTTTCATCGCGAAGCGAATGGCATGAACCAGCTGATATGCAACAATGCCGACAAAAATATGTGCTTCGTTATTTTTGTCCTTTTGATGATGAACGGATCGGATGTCCAAATCAGCTTTCAGGCAGCAAAAAGTACTTTCGATTTCACGTAAAATATTGGTAATTATTCAGTTTCCGAGTCATTAAATATGAGCCAAGTTTAGAAAAGCTGTATAAATATCCTGTCCATTTTTGATAGTAGTAGCAACGACGGATCGAAGTATGTACTGGTAAACCTTCAGATGCCTGACGGTAGCTTCCACCACAGGGCCGTATTTAACGAGCGCCGCAATTCGTCTGGGAAAGGCGCCTTTGTTTTTAATCCCGCATGACGGACAGGTAAGAGATACTTTCAAGGCTCGATCAACCACATTGCAGCAGGCTTTCCCTCATTTGTTGACGGGCATCTTCCTGACTGCGACTACTTGCCGTACCGTCGGGAAGTGACGGGGAAGAAAACGACATGCTTATGCACTTACCTGAGACACCCTTTTTGAGCGTACTGTAACCAACTCTGGTCAACTCGCTGATTTCGCTTAACGAATATCCCTCGATATTCTAATTTTTTAGTTAATTATTCTTAATGATATAATTCAAAAATGTTAAATAATTACATTTTAGTGTTTTCAAGTAGTTACGGCTATTAAGTCGGTAATAATTCTCAATTATTATCCGTACTTTTGCGGGATATATTAATTATTCAAATTTAAATACAGATGGAAAGAAAACGATTTCAGGGCGATTGGCCTACGATAGGAATACGTCCGACGATTGACGGACGGATGGGAGGCATACGCGAATCGCTCGAAAGCCAGACCATGAACATGGCAAAAAGTGTAGTTGACTTGCTGACGGCGCGCTTGAAGTATCCTGACGGTACGCCGGTGCGATGTATTATTGCCCATTCGACGATCGGTCGCGTGGCCGAGAGTGCGGCCTGTGCCGAGCAGTTCAAAAAGGAAAATGTGGGTGTGACGATTACTGTGACGCCTTGCTGGTGTTACGGTAGCGAAACGATGGATATGGACCCGCAAACGGTAAAAGCGGTCTGGGGATTCAACGGGACGGAACGTCCGGGCGCCGTTTATTTAGCTGCCGTGCTGTCCGGTCATGCCCAGAAAGGCTTGCCGGCTTTCGGAATCTACGGGCACGACGTCAAGGATTCGTCCGATACCGACATACCCGATGATGTGGAGGAAAAACTCCTCCGCTTCGCGCGTGCAGCCATGACGGTGGCTATCATGCGCGGGAAGTCCTACCTGTCGATCGGCTCCGTTTGCATGGGTATCGCCGGTTCGATTGTGAACACCGATTTTTTCGAGGATTATCTGGGCATGCGGTGTGAAGGTGTTGATGAAGTGGAGATTATCCGTCGCATGACATTGGGCATTTACGACAGGGAGGAGTACGAAAAGGCGATAGCCTGGACAAAAGCAAATTGCAGGGAACATGAAGACGTATGCAACCGTTCCGACTTGAAGAAGTCGCGCGAAGAAAAGGACGGCGACTGGGAGTTTAGTGTTAAGATGACGCTGATCGTACGCGACCTGATGATTGGGAATCCCAAATTGAAGGAGATGGGGTTCGGTGAGGAAGCGCTGGGACACAATGCCATAGCAGGCGGCTTTCAGGGACAGCGCCAGTGGACTGACTTCTATCCGAACGGCGACTTTACGGAAGCGATCATGAACTCTTCGTTCGACTGGACAGGCGTCAGGCAACCGTTCGTCTTGGCAACCGAAAACGATTCTCTGAACGGGACGACCATGCTGTTTGGCTATCTGTTGACCAATTCGGCACAGATTTTTGCGGATGTACGTACCTATTGGAGCCCGGAGTCAGTCGAGCGCGTGACCGGCAAAAAACTTGAAGGCAGAGCGGCCAACGGCATTATCCACCTGATAAATTCGGGCGCTGCGTCGCTTGACGGTTCGGCACGCCAGTCGGATAACGACGGCCATCCCGCGATGAAACCGTTCTGGGAAATCAGTGATGAAGAGGCGCAGGCCTGCCTTGACGCCACGCGCTGGGTGCCGGCCAACCGCGAATATTTCCGAGGAGGCGGTTTCTCGTCGAAGTTCCTGACGCGTCAGCACATGCCCTGCACGATGGTACGTCTGAATTTGATAAAGGGACTGGGACCCGTGCTGCAGATAGCGGAAGGATGGACGGTCGAGCTCGACCCTGCATCCCACAAGATATTGGACGACCGTACGGATCGGGGCTGGCCTACCACCTGGTTCGCACCGCGCCTGAACGACACGGACGCCTTCAAGGATGTGTATTCGGTGATGAACAACTGGGGCGCCAACCATGGCTCAATCAGTTACGGACATATCGGTGCCGACATGATCACGCTGGCTTCGATGTTGCGAATACCGGTTTGCATGCACAATGTGGAGGAAAAGGACATCTTCCGACCGGCGTCGTGGAACGCGTTCGGCATGGATAAGGAAGGGGCTGACTATCGGGCTTGCGGGGTTTATGGGGCGCTTTATGGGTAATTGGTAATTCGTAATTACGAATTACCAATTACTAATTACTAATTACTAATTACGAATTACCAATTACTAATTACTAATTACTAATTACGAATTACGAAAATAAGATGATGATGAATGAAAAGGTAAAGATTATACCGAAGGCGTTGGTTTTTCCGTTTGTATTGGTGACGACGTTATTCGCCTTGTGGGGGTTTGCCAACGATATTACCAATCCGATGGTGGCGGCTTTCAAGAATATTCTGTTGATTTCAAATTTTGAAAGCTCGCTGGTTCAGTTTGCCTTTTATGGGGGGTATTGCTTCATGGCCATTCCGGCGGCGCTGTTTATCAAGCGGTTTGATTACAAGAAAGGTATTTTGACCGGTTTGGGGTTGTACTCCATCGGTTGTTTTCTCTTTTTGCCGGCAGGCCATGCGATGGCTTTTTGGGCCTTTTTGATTGCTTATTTTATCATGACATGCGGCTTGGCTTTTCTGGAGACGACTTCGAATCCCTATATCCTTTCGATGGGGCCAGAACAAACTTCAACGCAACGGCTTAACTTTGCGCAGGCATTTAATCCGATGGGGTCGCTGACGGGCATGCTGATCGCGAGGCAGTTGATCCTGGCACGCCTGAATCCGGCGACCGAAGCGCAACGGGCAGAACTGTTGAAATTGAATCCCGACGCACTTACAGCTATCCAAAAAGCGGACTTGGAGGTAGTCAGCGGCCCATACCTTGTTTTGGGGATCGTTGTGTTGGCATTTTTTGTCATTTTCCTTGTGTCGCGACTTCCAAAAGAGAAGCCGACGGTTGATGACGCATCGGATAAAGGCAACATGGCTACGTTCAGAAGGCTTTTGAAGAACTCGCGTTATGTCAGTTCAGTCATGGCACAGGCGTTTTATGTCGGTGTGCAAATCATGGTATGGACCTTTATCATTCAGTACGCCGGACATGAATTGAACATGCCGAAAGTACAGGCGCAGAACTACAATATGATCGCCATGATTATATTTGTTACCAGCCGTTTCGTATGTACGTTCCTGCTGAAATACATCAAACCGGGCAACTTGTTGATGTCGCTGGCCATTGGCGGAATAATGTTTACTTCGGGCGTCATCTTCATCAAGGGGATGACCGGGCTTTATTGCTTGGTTGCCATCTCTGCCTGCATGTCGCTGATGTTCCCCACTATCTACGGCATTGCGCTTCGCGGATTGGGCGACGATGCCAAGTTAGGCTCGGCAGGCCTGATCTTTGCCATCGGCGGCGGATGCCTGATGCCTCCGCTGCAGGGGTTGCTGATCGACAAGGCACACTGGTTTTCGTCGCTTTCATCCATCCGCGTATCGTTTGTATTACCGCTGATTTGCTTTGTCGTCATCGCGACGTATGCCCGTTTTGTGAGCAGGCGGGAGGAAAGGAGTAGTGTTCAATAATTAACAAATGGATGTAGTACTGCTCATCGTTGCTTTTTTGCTGCTGTTGGCGGGGCTTGCAGGCTCGCTCGTTCCGGTATTGCCGGGTCCGCCATTGTGCTATGCGGGGTTGTGGCTGATGCAATGGAGCAGATATGGTGATTTTTCGGCTCCTTTCCTTTGGTTTTGGGGGGTGCTCACGGTGGTGGTGACGATAACCGATTATTTTCTTCCGTCTATCATGGCACAAAAATTCGGAGGCTCACGCTGGGCAACGGCAGGCGCCTTTCTGGGACTTTTCATCGGTTTGTTCTTTTTCCCGCCGTTCGGATTGGTCGTTGGCTCGTTCTTCGGTGCGTTGGTCGGCGAGTTGATCCATAACCGAACCAATAGCGCCAAAGCGTTCAAGGTAGCATTGGGCGCTTTCCTTGCTTTTATTTTTGGGACGGGCATCAAACTGATAATCAGCGTAGTGATGATGTTTTATGCCGTCAAGGAGATGTTTTAAGATGCTTTTTTTAATCATTCAACATTATATTATATGAAAAACATGATGGTATTATTGGCTGTAGCAGCCATGGTCTCGACGGCGCAATGCGCGCTGGCGCCCGAGAAGTTCAAGATACAGTTCGACAGCAACCACGAGGTATCCGGGCGAAAGTTTGCTGTGCGCGACATTAATCCCGACCTGCCCCGCAATTGGGATGGATACGAATTTGTTGTGCTTGAGTTTCGTATCACGACTTCTCAACGATTTCACGTCGGGTTCACGACCGATTACGGATATAACGAGTTGCGCGTGTTAAGTTATGTGCCCAATGCCTGGAACAAGTTAGCCATTCCGCTGAAGTTCTATCGCCGGTTGCCCGACGCCCGGATCGACTTAGCCGCAACCTACAACCAGCCCCGATATACGGGATGGATCAATCTGGGCGGGCGGCGCGGCGAACTGCATGGCGTTGATTCCATTGGTATCCGCATGCGTGTACCCATTGGGAATCCAGAGATGGAGATTCGTTCGATAACCCTTTCTATGGACGATCCCGGTGACGCCTATCTCGGAGAGATACCTGCAGTAGACGAGTTCGGACAACATAACTTGGTTCAATACGAAGGGAAGATCACTTCACTTGAGCAACTGCAAGCCGAATGGCGCGCCGAAGAGAAGGTGCTGGAAAGCGAGGTGACCGACTACAACTATGCCCGTTATGGAGGTTACAGGCAAAAACAGGTAAAAGGAACCGGATTTTTCAGGGTGGAAAAGATTGACGGACGGTGGTGGATGGTCGACCCCGACGGCTACCTGTTTCTTTCGCACGGCGTGGACTGCGTGAATCCGGGCGGCGGCGGGATTACGCGCGATCTCGACAAAAGGGCGGGCATGTTCAAGGAGCTGCCTCCCGAACCATTCAGGCAACACAATCGCGGTCGCGAATCCGCTTCGTTTACTTCATGGAACCTGCATCGTCGCTTCGGAGACGACTTCAGGCAGAAATCCAATGAGTTAGTCATCAAGCGCATGAACCACTGGGGGTTGAATACCATCGCCAACTGGTCGAACGCAGCGGTATATAGTCAAAACCGGATAGCCTATACCCTTCAGTTGCGCGGATTGGCCATGGATGGCAGTCTGATGGGATTGGCCGACGTCTATGCGCCCGACTTTGCCACCCACATCGATTCGAGCATGCAGTCATACCTGCCCGAGAACAGCGACAACCCTTGGGTAGTCGGCTATTTCGTAGGTAACGAACCGTCGTGGCTGGGGCAGGAAGCCCGTTTATGCGACCTGATACTGGCTGGCGAAGACCGTCCTATCAAAACCGAATTAGTGAAGTTCCTGCTGAACGGCAACACGCCCGAACGCAAGAAGGAGTTTATCCATCATACGTTCCGTATCTTTCTGCAAACCGTCAGAACGACGATGAAACGGTATGATCCCAATCACCTGAACCTTGGCATACGCTTTGGCAACCTGAACGAGTTAGACGAAACACTCATGGAGATATGCCGCGAGGCTTTCGATATCCTTAGCTTCAACTGCTACGACCTGCGACCCGGCCAGGAAATGATGGATCGTGCCCTGCGGCTAACCGACAGGCCGATGATAATCGGCGAATACCATTTCGGAACGGTCGACCGCGGTTTGGCGCAATCGCTCTGGCAGGTCGAAAGCCAGCAACAACGCGGCGTAGCCTATCGCTATTATACCGAACAGGCGTATGCGCATCCCGGCCTGGTCGGTACGGCCTATTTTCAATGGTGCGACCAAGACTTGATGGGACGCGGCGATGGCGAAAACTATAACTGCGGATACATCGACGCCACCGACCGGCCCTACAAATATCAGGCAGAAGCCACGATGGAAACAGCCAAACGCCTGTATGCCGTCCATTCGGGCGAATTGCAGCCCTTTGACCAAAAGCCCGACAAGGCGCGCGGGCATGGCGGTGTGCCGGATGTGTGGAGCGAATAGTTGCCTTATCCCGACATCCGCCTTATCCCGACAGGACAGATGTGCCATCCTGATAGCCAAGCAACCATTTCCACGCGGGAAGGATCGTGATTTTTTTATTATTTACCATCATTTCTGCTTCCTCATCGTCTGTAATAATCAGTCCCGACTGAAGTTTGTAATCATTCATGGCTTCCAATAGCCCGTCGACCTCCCGTTTCCGTGTCTTCTCGTTTGGCATGCTGAAAGTTACCTGGATTGCGGTCGTGACACCTTCGTTTTCCACTGTCACGAAATCACATTCCTGTCTGTGATGATGATAAAAAACTGTTTTCCCCCTTCTTAAAAGTTCGATAAAAACAAGATTTTCAAGTAAATGACCTAAGTCGGAAGAAAAACTAAAACCAACCCTGCGAACGAGACCGTTGTCGATGAAGTATGATTTTTTCGGATTCAGCATTTGCTTGGAAACCGAATAGTCGTACTTGCTCGTTTGGAACACCAAATAACTGTCGGCCAGAAAGCCGAGATATTTTTTGACAGATGTCGCATTTTTCATACCGATGATTTTCGCCAGTTCGCTGTTTGTTGACAGACGGGCATAATTTCCCGCAAGATACGAAACCAATTCTTTTATTTCCTTTTCGTTGGTGATTTTGTTTCGTACCATAATATCCCTGTAAAGAATGTTTTCAAACAATGTTTTTAATGCCAGTTCGTCGCCTGTTTTGATGAAACCGGGGAAGCCGCCATTGTTAAAATACGCGTGAAAAAGCGCCAGGATTTCTGCTTTTACGCTTGTATGATAGTAGTTTTTGCCAAGTAAGGCAGGATTTTTTAATGCAATGAATTCCTTGAATGAAAATGGAAAAAGTTCATACGCAAGGTAGCGACCCGTAAGGTGCGTACCAAGCTCCCGGCTCAACATTCGGGCATTTGAACCTGTAATATAAACCTTGTTGCCCGTGTCGTGCAGGCGACGCACAAAGCGTTCCCATTGTTCGATATTTTGTATTTCATCAAAATAAAATGTTTTCTGCTCTCCAAAAAGTTCATAAAACACTTCTACGAGCAGCTGAAAATCTTCCACTTTGAAACTAACCAAACGCTCGTCATCAAAGTTTAAATAGCAATCTTTTTCAGTTTGCCCGGTACGAATTTGTTGCAATAAAGTTGATTTCCCACAACGCCTAATACCTGTAATGATCACTATTTCAGGAGAATCACAAAACATTTCAGCAAATTCCCGTTTGACGCTACCTTTTGCCGCCTCAAAATAATAATCCTGGTCGGCAATGACTGTTTTTAGCAAATCCTTGTGCATTTCACATCCCGCTGAAATCCACATTGTCGAACAGTAATGACGGGATACGATAGCTGGAGGTCAGGCGTGCGTCGTTGCCTATTTCGACGAGGCTGTTCCAGAGCGTGAGCATGTTGCCGGTAATGTTCATCTCGTAAACGGGCTGTGTAATCTTTCCGTTTTCGATCAAAAAGCCTTCGATGCCGTAGGAGAAGTCGCCTGTGGTCGGGTTGCAGTTGCCTCCGTTGAAGCCGGTCACTAAAATGCCTTTTTCCAATGACGAAGCAAGACCTTCGGCGTTTTTCGTCCCTCCGGGCATTGACAGGATGGACGGCGAACCGATGGTTATCGGCATATTCAACTTGTTAGCATTGTAAGTATCAATAAAATAGAAGTTCAATACGCCTGCATCAAAAATATTTCTTTTTTTCGTGGCAATGCCTTCGCTGTCAAAATAACGTGCTCCCGACGATCTTATCAAATGAGGATCGTCGACGAGCGTCATTTTGTCATTAAATACTTTCTGCTGCAGTTTGTCGAGAAGGAATGATTTTTTTTGCTGTATGGAAGCGCCTTCGATTGCAGTCAACACTGGCGACATCAATTGCATGGAATTAACGAAATCCACCACCATCGGCATTTTGGCGGAAGCCATTTTCTTTTGTCCTATCCTGCTGATTGCGCGTTCCAGGGCCTTTTTCCCGATACCGGTTTTGATCAGTTCATCCAAAAATAGCGACGATTCATACCACGTGGCTTCCGGTCGCGCATCGCCCTCGCCCTTGATGGATACCTCTGCGGCAAGCGAGAAATTGGTACCTGAGGATTCGCCTTCAAACCCGTTGCTGGCAATCCGGTAAACGAATAGTTCTTCGTCGCTCCAGTATGTGCTTGTGGATATGAGACGTTCGTCTTTGTCCATGATTTCGTCGCATACATTCATGGCAAGGGCAACTTTATCGTCCGGATGAATAGTTGGAAATTTACGGTCGTAAAGTTGCAAATCGGCGCTTCCTCCCTTGTAGTATAAGGAGGCGTCGGGTAGTCGGCGCGCCACGTCTTCGGCAAGGAAACGAATGGATTCAATACCGTTCAGAATAAAATTTTCGAGTTCCTTTTTTTCAATGCGATTCGTTGAGATGGCGCCATACCGGCCATCTACAAACAGCAATATGGACAGTCCGTTTTCGGAAGCCTGCCTGAGATTGTCGATTTTCATGTTGCGAATCTCGATCGATGCATTTGAGTTGTTGTACAGGCTCAGCCGTGCTGCCTGACAACCGTTTTTAAGGGCGTACTCCATAGCCCATTGTGCCAATTCTTTTTGTTTTGTCGTAATCATTTAACTTTCTCCTCCTACTGTTAGTTTATTGACTAAAGCCGACGGCATGCCCATTGTTACCGGACATCCCTGACCGTCTTTTCCACATGTGCCTGCGCTGTCTTCAATTTCAAAATTAGAACCTACCATCGTAATATCGGCCAATGCTTTCGGGCCGTTTCCAATGATATTAATGTCTTTTATGGGCCGGGTGAGTTTACCGTTTTCGATGAGATATCCGTTCTGGACATAAAAAGTAAAATCACCTGCGCCTATTTGCACCTGACCGTTCGTGAATTGCGATACATAAACGCCGTTTTTCACGGAAGCAATGATTTCTTCCTCGCTGTATTTTCCGGCTTCCATGTAGGTTGAACGCATTCGCGGGATCGGCATGTGGCGGAACGATTCGCGCCGTCCGTTACCGGTAGGGTCCACCTTGTAGAACCTGGCGCTTATCCTGTCGTGCAGATAGCTTGTAAGAACACCCTCGCGCACGATATAGGTCTTTTGCCCCCGAACACCCTCGTCGTCAACATTAACGGCGCCGCGATTGAACGGGATCGTTCCGTCGTCCGCGATGTTAATCGACGAATCGCAAATTGTCGTGTTCAGCTTATCTGAAAAAATGGATGTGTTTTTTCGGTTGAAATCGGCTTCAAAAGCATGTCCTATCGCTTCATGAAGTAATATACCCGATCCGCCCGCGCCCATCACGACAGGCATCTCGCCGCCTTTGGGCTTGACCGACTCGAAAAGAATCGATGTGCACTTGACGGTTTCGTCGACGAGGTCATCTATCATCCCGTCGGTAAGAAATTCGGCGCCCATCCGGTGGGAGCGCGTAATCGAATTGCTTTCTATACGGGCGCCTTCGGCCATGACACACTGAGCGGCGATAGTGACCATTGGCCGGTAATCGTAGTAAAACTGACCTTCCGAATTAAAGAACATGATATGCGATGCGTTGTCATTCAGTAATGCAATTACTTTTACCACGCGATTGTCGGCAGCAAACAATTTATCGTTTATTTGCTGCAGATAAGGCATTTTGCTTTTGACTGTAATATCTTCCCAGGCTGTTTTTGCCTGATACAAGCTGTTTGTGACGCTGACGTCCGTCAAACCGACCGGCGCTTTCGAGGCGCTTTCGTTGGCAATACGCGCCGCTGTACGCGCTGCTTTCAGCATTTCTTCAAGCGTAATATTTTCAATATAAGCATATCCTGTCTGTTCGCCTGAAACAACGCGCACCCCCAGTCCGAAGTCAATGTTCGAGGAGGTACGGTTCACTTCCTTGTCCATCAGGACTAAGTTATTGGAAAAAGAATGTTCGAAAAATAAATCCGCATAATCGCCTCCTTTTTCCAGCGCTACCGAAATAACCTTTTTAAGCTGGCTTTCGGTCACGCCAAAATGACTCATTGCAAGATGCAGGGTCGGAGCGTCGGCGCCTGTCCCGTCGGTTTTGCATGAGTTCAACAAAGATGGAGCAGCCAATGTTCCTAACATAAACCCTCCCGTTTTAATAAAATCCCGCCTACTATATACCATAAATAATTGTCCATAAATAAATTTTTAATTTCGGTGCAAAAATAGGAAATTAATTTGTTACGCAAGCGAAATTACCACATTAATTTTTTTATATACGAATCTTCGTCGTCAGATACCAAAAACATGAATGTCGATGTCGTTGACGCGTTCGTGTTTGCGGAATATTTTTTCTTTCCAAGATTTGCGTTTTCGCTGGTCGAACACGACAAGCCATCCCTCCTTGCAGCCAAAGATGTCGGCGTAGCGGGCGGTCTGTTCGAGACCTCGTTGATAGTACTGATCGCCTTTCCACAATTTTATCTCTATCGGGTATGTCTTGTGTTCATAGACCACGCCCAAGTCTAACCGGCCCGTCCCGGCTGCCATGTCGCGGATGATATGACCGCCTCCGTTGTTTCCCTTCGGAAAACGACACATTGATAGATCTTGATTAGGCACGTTTAATACCCTTTGCAAAAATCCCTGCAAAATCAGGTGTGGCGCGGCCTCCTTGTATTGTATCTTTTCGATCCAGATGGCGCTGTTCTCGCGCCAGAACTGCTGGAAGTCAGTCAACAGACAGGAGATGTCCATTTTGCCGTCTTTCAGGTAGCGCGGGATGGTGTAGTCGGGCTTTTCGATCATGAATTTCTCTTGCATGTCAAAACTCAATGTGCGAACAATGACTTCTCCATAGATCGGATTGGAAGGTTGGATTCTGCCGCCAATACTTTTTATTAATCCCAAATCGGTAACGTATCGATAATCGTCCGACATTCTGTCAAAATAATCTTCTCCAGAAATCATCGGTTCGATCACACGGCGCACGCGTTCTTCCTTCAACCGTTCCAGCAGGCTGTCGATATGCGTATCGCGGCGGATGATGATGGTTTGGACGGCTGTCTTTGCCATTTCGGCGGTAATGGTCTGCGAATAGTCGGAACGAAGCATTTTCACGATGATTTCGCGTACGACGGCGTTCACGAGCCACGGTTGGCCGCAGGTCTGTTCGTAGATATACGCGATAGCCCCGTCGTCGAACTGCTGGCCGGTATCGTCGGTATGTTGCTGGTAGAGTGAAGCCACTTCCGCCTGTGTGAAGTTTTCGAGGGTAAAGGTCTCGGTCACGATGTTAAAGGGGCTTGCCAGACCGTGCGAATCGCTGTCGGGGCGCACTTGCGCCTTGTAGTCGCGGATATTGCGCATCCCTACCAATGCCAGCGAATGGACAAAGGGGATGGTATCGCGGTCGTTGTAGCCATTGCGCAGTTGTCGCAGGAACGCAATCAGTGTGCCTTCGCTCAGGCAGTCGGCCTCGTCGAAGAGCAGGACAAACGGTTTGTCGAGTTTCTTGCAGAACCATGCCAATTCAGTAAATAAAACGCCTGTAAAGTTGCTGTAATCGGCATTTTTAGCAAATTCTTCCTTTTGAGGGATAGCGGATAACTGAAGCAAATCCTTGATGAGCTTCACGATTTCGGGAATACCTTTTTCAGGATCAGGCACTTTTTGCATCCGTTCCAGCGAACAGTACAAGGTATAATACTTCCCTTCGCTGTTAAGCCGGTGCGTTAAATCTTTCAGGTAGGTAGTTTTACCGCTTTGTCGTGCGGCATGAATGACAAAAAATTGCTTCATGTCGATCAACTGCTCTACGCCCTGTATACGCGTCGAGGCTTCTATCATGTAATGATCGCTCTTGTTGCAAGGCCCCGCAATGTTAAAGTAACGCATAAGATTTGATATTAAAAATTCAGGGCAAATATAGCCATATTATCCGAGAATTCAGATAAAATAATTATTTTTGTATGATTTTTTTCATTTTAATAATGGTTGTATGTTAAGTATCAGACTATTATATTGTTCGATTCTCTTAACGGGCGTGTTATCGTCCTTGCAAGGGCAGCATCGGCTTCCGCCGGGATATCCCGACCGTTCGCCCGATCTGGATGTGTTACCCGGTTTCAGGTCGCCGCCTCCCGGATATGGTGAAGTGCCTTTCTGGTGGTGGACGGGCGAAGACTTAGCCGTCGAGCGGATGATCGGTCAGGTACGCGCATTGCACGAAAAGGGCGTCAGCGGTGTGCAGGTGAATTATTCGCACCTCGACACGCCCGGATGGCTCAGCGATCAGGGACAACCGCGTATCTTCACGGATAAATGGTGGGAAGTATATGCGACAATTTCGGAGGAGTGTGCCAGGTTGAACATGGGAATAGGAATGAGTACGTATACCATTGACTGGCCGCAAGGTGCGCCGAACCTGTTCCATCAGCTTTTTTATAGTAAGCCCGAGCTGAACGCGCACGAAATAAGGCAGGGAGCAAGTCGCAGGGTCAAAGGCGGAGAAACCGTAACGTTTACGCTTACCGCCGAGCCGGTAGCCTTTGAGGCGAGTACGTGGGCAGGCGCCGACGATGCTGTCAAGGTAATCCCCGAATTGATAGGCGTATGGGCCTATCCGGTACAAGACGGTCGGATACGGCGCGGCGGGATAGACGTCACGCCGTATATTCAACGGATAGCATCGCAGCTCGTATGGACAGCGCCCGAAGGGGAGTGGGAAATAAGGGAATACCTGTCGGTCAGCAAGCCGGGATCGATGAACCCGCTTCTTCCAGATGCAGGCGACGTCGTCATCAAGGGCTTCTACCAGCAGTTTCAGGATCATGCACCCGGCGGTTCGTCGGCGGGGCTGAATTATTTTTTCAATGACGAGTTGCATATCGGATTGGGAAGGCATGCGTGGAGCAATGATTTTGCGGCTGAATTTCATCGGCGGAAAGGGTATCCGCTGTTAGAAGTCCTTCCTGCCTTATGGGAAGATATAGGCGACATCACGCCCAAGGTACGCATGGACTATGCCGATGTGCGCATGTCGTTGATGGAAGAGCGTTACTTCAAGCCCATATACGACTGGCATCACGCGCGCGGGATGATCTTTGCATGCGACCAGTCGAGCAGGGGGCTGTCGCCCGACGAGTTTGGCGATTACTTCCGCGCAGTGCGCTGGTACAGCGCGCCCGGACATGATACGCCCGGCGGCAGAGCCGACCTGATCAAGGGGAAGGTATCCTCGTCCATTGCCAACCTCTACCAGCGGCCCCGCGTATGGCTCGAAGGCTATCACAGCCTGGGATGGGGTGCAACCCCCGACCAGCTGATGTTTGCCACCCGCGAGAACTACCTCTACGGCTGCAACCTACTGTGCCTGCACGGACTTTACTACAGCACCTACGGTTCGTTTTGGGAATGGGCGCCGCCCTGCTACCATTTTCGGATGCCATACTGGAATCATATCGGTGTGTTTCTTGGCTATTTCGACCGGTTGTCGTACCTGATGAGTCAGGGGCATCAGGTGTGCGATGTGGCAGTGATATACCCCGTTGCGCCCTACGAGGCGGAGATGGATGGCAAAAAAGCCCGCGACACAGCGTTTGAATTGGGACGCAGCCTGATGGCGGCGGGCATCAACTTCGAGTTTATCGACCATGAATCGCTTGCCCGTGCGGTAGTCGACGACGGACTGTTGAAGGTGAAGGATGCCGGCGCGGCCTATCGCGTATTAGTATTTCCCAATATGAACGCCGTGCGCTGGAGCAGCATCGAGCAAGCGGCAGCCTTTGCGCAGGGAGGCGGCATGGCTTGCGTTATCGGTTCGCTGCCCGAAGCGTCCGACCGTGCGGGGCTTCACGACGGGGCGCTCGACAGGCTCAACGCCATCGCGTTCCCTGCCGCCCATCGTTTTACGGAAACGCGACAGGCAGTAGAGGCGATCGCGCAGGCTTTTGTACAGGACGTGAAGGGCATCGGACAAACCGTCCGGGCATCCCACCGGAAAGCAGGCTTCCGCGACGTATATATGGTGATGGATGCGGCGCCCGGCACCATCGTCGAGTTCAGGGCAAAAGGAGCGGTTGAGCGATGGGACCCATGGACTGGAAACACATCACCCCTTCGCGTAACGGGCGAAACGCCCACCGGAACGCAGGTGGAGCTGCCATTGGAAGCGTATGAAGCCAGCATCGTTGTCTTTACGCCCGAACAGAAACATGTCAATCCGCCCGTTTCGCGCGAAAAGATTGTGAAAGAAATAGATTTGCCACAGGAGTGGACCGTCCGTTTTATACCCACCATGGACAACACCCATGGCGATTTCAGGCTGCCAGCGACAGCCGATAATCGAATGATAGGCGTCGAGGCACGACGTTTTGCATGGATGCCCGAACCGGCAGGCATGGCGAAGGGGCATCCGGCCATGCTTCCCGCTTTCGACGACAGTCGTTGGGCGACGAAGCTGCATGGCTACGGCACGCAATTCCATGTACTGGGACCCATCCCGCAAGAGGCCGACATGCAGGCGCTTGAAAAAAAACTGGCAGGATTGAGCGTTGACGACCTTGCGGAGCCGGTGTCAGTCTATTGTGGGGATTACCAGTGGCAACCCTATGATTTCTCATGGCGATGGGGTAGGGAAGGTGATCCCGGACATCAGGGGTATCACGGGCTAAAGCGTGTGGTGACCGACGATTTCCTTTGTCTTGGGAAAAAGCAGGAAGCGCTGAACGAGACGAGGTATGTAGATGAAATCGAGGGTGGACGTTATTATCTTTGGAGTACGTTGACCGTCGGTCAGCCGGTATCGGTCGATATCCTTTACAGCACCGGGCTGCCAGCCGATCGGAGCCACACATCACCCGTCCTTACCCCTGCAGTGATATACCTGAATGGAAAAACGGTTACAAACACGCATGGCATCCGCCTCGAAAAGGGCGTGAACATCCTGCTTGTGCGTTACGACCATGCAGGGCGCGGCCATATCGTTGTCAGGCGCAGCGATACGCCCGTTCCTGCCGAAAAACAGCCCCTTTCCATGCGTTGGACAAACGACGGGGGCGTGATACCTTTCGACGTCGCAGCCGGAAGACAAACGGCCGAATGGTTTTGTTTTGTCACGGCGCCAGGTACGAGTGCCATCCGGTTGAGCGCCTTGGGCGCGGTAACGGCCTGGATAGACGGGAAAAAGATGAAAGACGAAGGGGGTGGGCGGTTTGCGGCAAGCAGGGAGTCCGCGAATTTCGCGAATTTACGCGAATTTGTTGGGGTCACTGGAAGCAAGGCGCCCGCGAAAGCGGCGGTTGTGGCGCTGCGAATCGTACCCGAAAGGACTGGTATTACGGGCGGGAGCCTGATTCCGGAGCCTGTCGTGATCGAAACGAATGGCAAAGGTGTCATGCCGTTGGGCGACTGGTCGGGGTATGGCATCCTGAACAATTATTCGGGTGGCGTGCGTTATTCGACCCGTCTGAAAATCGACGCCTTGGATGCTTCAAACCGGGTAGTCGTCGATCTGGGCCAGGTTGCCGGAACGGCCGAAATATTTATCAACGGACAGTCAGCCGGTGTCCGTGTGGCAGCGCCCTGGAAGCACGACGTCACGCCATTCGTCAAAAAAGGCGAAAACCATATTGAAGTATTGGTATACAACACCTTAGCCAACCATTACCAGACTATTCCTTCGCGGTATCGCGGCAGTCCCGTCTCGGGGCTGATGGGGCCGGTAAAAGTGATTGTGATGGCTGAAGAATTTCAACAACCCTTTTTACTCGAAGACATTTTGGAAAATCACATTTCCATTGCGCAACATTTAACAAGTGAAATCACGCCATTGCCCGCTTTCCAGAAATACTTGCGGTACGGGTATTATCCTTATTATCAAGAGGATATTAATGGTTACGGCGAACGGGTATTAAAGACCTTCAACGCCATTATGGAATCGGATTTACCCAATGTTGAAAAGATTGATTTATATTCAATTAACCGAGTAAAAAAATTATTTTACATTCTTTCGGAAATGGTGCCGTTTACGCCGAATATTTCACAATTGAGCCAAATGGTTGATGTGACGCGACAAAGTTTAATGAATTATGTACAGTTGCTCGAAAAAGCACATGCCGTTCTGTTGCTCAAGCAAAAGGCAACAGGCATACGTCATAAGGTAAAACCTGAAAAAATTTATTTGCAAAACACCAATTATAATTATGCCCTTTCGGCTGAAGGCACTGAAACCGGCACTTTGCGGGAAACATTTTTCTTTAATCAACTTCAACAAAATCATCGGGTTGCGTATACTGAAAAAACGGATTTTTATGTTGATGACAAATATTTTTTTGAAATCGGCGGGAAAAATAAAAGCACTCGGCAAATCAAAGATTTAAGTAATGCCTACCTTGCACTTGACGGTTTGACAACAGGTTTTCGCAATGAAATTCCGCTCTGGCTGTTTGGTTTTTTATATTGAAAATTGACAGGGAAAATTGAAAATTATTTTTTCTGTATCAAATTAATTTGCATTTTACTTGTAATCTTCACCAAAATGATTATCTTTGCAGTCAGATTTTGGATAAAAAAAATGGGTCAATTTAGTGCACAAAAATCGTCTGTATCTTACTGTGAATCAACGTTTGGAATGATATTTGCAAAGAGAGAGAGAGAGAGAGAGAGAGAGAAGGATTACTAATGTAATTTTTCTTGAAAATTGTATTGCATCAAGCCGGATGTCGCGAAGCGCGACGTCCGGCTTGATGCGTTTATACGGTTACCCTGTTGGCCCGCTTGCTCCCCAGTGTGAAAATTTGAAAGTATAATTTTAAAAATGAAATAATTATGAGATGTAAAAATTGCGGGTGGGACAATCCGAAGGGAAACGCCAAGTGTGAAAAGTGTAATGCGCCATTGGAAGGTTCGATGGTCGATGACGGCAGTCATGGCAATGAAAGGGAGGCAGCAGACTATCAAGTTAAAACGACCGTTCAGGGATGCTTCAAGTGTGGATATCCCAAGACGCCTTCGCAGGCAGAATGTCCCAATTGCGGATATTCCGAAAACGCACCGCACAGGCCAAAGAGTGAAGCACAACAGCATCAGTGGACCCCAGACGAGCCAAGCCCTTCGGGGCATCCACAACCGTCACCGGGCGGAAGTCCTTCACCGGGCGGAAAACCGTCGTCGGGCGGCACCGTCATTCGGGGAACAAACCGAACGGACAGCCATGAACCGCGCAAAAAGCTTGTAGGCTTTTTAGTCACGTATTCCCGTTCGCAGAACGGCGTGTTCTTCCCGCTGTACGAAGGCCGAAACGCTGTCGGGAGCGATCCTTCGCAAAACGTACACATTGAGGGCGACACGCAAATTTCAGGCAAACATTTGTTTATCCTCTATCGCGTGCACGACCGCAAGTTCAAGATCAAAGACGAGATGTCGACTAACGGCACTTTCATCAACGGAGACATCATTGATGAAGGCGAACTGAAAAATTTCGACATGATTCGCATTGGAGACACGCATTTAGTTTTTATGGCCATCCCGGATTCGGCTTTCGAGTAAAATTTTATCATGGGTGTTGTTGCGGAACGTTGTGATTTTCAGATTGGAAATTGTATAAACGAAAGATACAAGATTGAAAAAGTTTTGGGTGAGGGCTCTTTTGGGATCGTCTTCAAGGTGAAAGACCAGAAGACGGGGCAAACGCTGGCATTGAAGCTGTTCAAATTTTGGGAGATGCGTAGTGAGGAGCGCGAATCCATGATGCCTCGCTTCGTGATGGAATTTGAAACAGGTCAAATAAAAAGCGATTACTTGGTGAAATCCATCGAGCGCGGCCTTGTCAGGGGGAACCCTTTTATTGTGATGGAGTTTTGTCCCAACGGCGACTTGCTTCATTACGTTGGCAGGCAGCCGCATGTCGACTTTGAAAAGGTAGCACGCGAGATACTTTACGGTTTGAAGGATTTGCACAGTTGCGGCAAGGTTCATCGCGACTTGAAACCCGAAAACGTGTTGATCAACACGAACGGGAATGCCTTACTGACCGATTTCGGGCTAAGCGGCGACAAGGCCAAGCGCGTCACCAAGATTGATTTCTTGGGAAGGCCTACCGAGTGGGGCGGCACGCTGGTATACATGCCGCCGGAGCAGGAAAATCCGACAAACAGAGAAGTAACGGTGCTGCCGACGATGGATATTTTTGCGTTTGGCGTCCTGATGTTTGTAATCATCACGAACGAGTATCCGTTCGGACCCTTAAATACCCACGACGACTTGGCTAACTATTGTAAAAATCGAAAGGCAGGCAATTGGAACCAAGATGTCTTGGCAAGCCATCCCGAAGGCCGGAAATTTGATAAGGTCATTGCCGGCTGTTTAATTCCCGATTTTAAAAAACGGCTGCAAACCGTTGATTTCGTGCTGCCCTTAATCTCGCCATCCCATTATCATACCTATCGAAATGCTGATATCTCATTTCAAAAACAGGTCGTAAAAGGCGTGCTGTTGCGCATCATGCAAGGCGAAGAATATGGAGCAGTGTATAAGCTGAACGATTTGATCAATGGGAGAAGCAGGATTATCACCATCGGATGCAACGATCCGTCCGTGCAAAATGTTGTGCAGATCATTGAAAACCAAAGCCGTTACATCTCGCGCAAACATGCTACACTGGAGATGCACGCAGGCAATCAATGGTTTATTCGCGACGGTCAATGGGACAGGAACGCGCCAAACGGATGGAAACGTTCGCTAAACGGTACTTTCGTAAATTCTACGGAGGTATCCTCGCAGGGGATGCCCGTTCAAATAGGCGATATTATTACGGTTGGCGACGTGAAACTGAGAGTAGAAGGCTATTAGCCGTAATTGACAACACATCAATAATAATGATTATATGGAAATTTTTATCGTATTAATAGGAATAATCCTGATTACAACGTTTGTTTCGGGAATAATCTCCATTCGTTATGCGTGGCTGAACGCGATAGCCAAAGGCGATGCTTCGGGATTTATGGGCGATGTCTTTTCGAATATTTGGGGAAACTGGATTGCCGTTATCGGGATATTGGTTTTATGCCTGCCTGTTTGGCTGATATTAAGCATGGTAGTCAACGCTAAAAACAGGCGCAGGCACGGCGGCGGCACCTCCATTTTTCAGGCGACGAACCGGTATGAAGAGGGCACTAACCAAAGCGGCGCTTCCACGCGACGGTTCGACGGGAATCAAACATCCGCAGGGCGGGCGACACAGCGCATCGCCAGGCCCCAAAAAATAACCATTGGCAGAAACCGTTATTGCGACATCAAGGTGGACGATCAATATCAGGACGTGAGCCGCAACCATGCGACCATCACAAAGGGCGAAAGCCTGGTCTTTGAAGACAACAGCTCGTTCGGCTCGTTTGTCAACGGTCAAAAAGTGCACCATGCGCAGGCGCCCATTAACCAGAACGACCATATCAGGTTGGGATACAAGTATTTGCTTTCATGGAACGAAATTAGCAAACATTTTTACAAGTAGGATGAGAAGGCAAATTACGATAGGGCGCGACAAGTCAAGCGATATTGTCATCGGCGATTCGACCGGCAGGGTAAGCCGCAACCATGCGACGCTGCATGTTGACGATCAGCGGTTTGTATTGGACGACCACAGTTCGAACGGCACAAGCGTAAACGGAAAGAAGATATGTCATTCGAGCATGGAAGTGCAACGGGGCGACCGCATTGTATTTGGCAAAACGGCCAATCTGTCGTGGAGAGCCGTCGACAGGCTCACGGCAAGACCGCGAGCGACAAAAAGCCTGCGGTTGATCGGGATGGCATGCACCGTTGCCGTGTTGGCGGCCATTGGGATTACAGTCTGGATGCCCTATCTTTTCGACGAAGGTTCGCACAAGGCCGAGAACTGTAACTGTAGAATTTTCAGTTTGACGCCGTTCGACTGGGAAGGTAACTGCGTGAGAAAATATGCAGACGGAACAGGATGGATCACGTGGCATGGTCGCGATGTGAAGTACCACGGCAGGGTTGTGAAGGGAGTAATCACCGGGCCGGGCAAACATTATGTTGAGGGCGGACTGGTATATGAAGGAGAATTTCAAAATGGCGCATGGCACGGTTACGGTACAAGATATTATCCCCAAACGAACGAGGTATATCTGAAAGGATTTTTCAAAGACGGGGAATTCAGGGACGAGACAAGGGCAAACAACATGTGCCAGCACGAAGGAATGAGGGTAGTAAACAGTTATTTCGACGGCGGGGTAAACATAAACGCCTCCCTCTATTCCATCTCATTCAGCAGGGGTAACGACCTTGAAGAGATACTTATTGATTTGACTTTCAAGGGACAGTACACCAACATTGAATACGCCTGTCGCGTGAGGGTTGCCAACGGACAAGCGAATTTTTTGGAATGTAACGACTATGCAAGGGGCTATCTGATGGCAAGGGGATTTTTAAATAGTATACTTTAATATAATATAGATATGCACCTACAGGAAAATAATTTTATTGCCGACCGTTATCGTCTGATACGGTTTATTGGCAGAGGCGGCTTTTCGGAAGTATGGTTTGCCGAGGATACGAGAACAGGCATTTTTCTCGCGATTAAGATATTTGCGCCCGGCGTAGGATTGGATGATGATGGCATACGACTTTTCAGCCGTGAATTTTCATTGGTATTTAACTTCAATCACAGTCATCTGCTTCGTCCCATGCATTATGACGTGCACAACAGAATGCCTTTTTTAATCATGCCTTTTTGCGAGCGGGGATCGGCCACTCAATTGACAGGTCAAATCACTGAAAGTCAGGCTTGGCAATTTCTACGCGACGTAGCCTCCGGATTAGCCTATTTGCACGGGCAGGCATCACCGGTGATACATCAGGACATAAAGCCCGACAATGTATTGATTGACAGTTCAGGCAGTTTTTTAATCACCGACTTTGGCATCAGCGCCAAAGTGCGCAGCACCTTGCGAAAAAGCATTAAGGAGCATCACAACACATCAGGAGGTACCATCGCCTATATGGCGCCCGAACGCTTTGGCAAAGACAATATGCCCGTCAAAGCCAGTGATGTATGGTCGCTTGGCGCCACACTTTTTGAATTGCTGGTCGGAGATACCCCGTTTGGCGAGCATGGCGGACTGATACAAAAAAGCGGTGCGGAAATACCCAATATCCACGGGAATTATTCCAATGACTTGAAATCGGTCGTTGAGCGCTGCCTCGCAAAAGACACATGGGACAGGCCGACGGCTGAACAACTGGCGGAATTGGCAGCACGACATATCGAAGGCGAGCCAGCGTCGAAAACACAACGGAATGACTACGCTGCCAATCAGCCTAATTCGAGACAGACTGTTCCCAGACAACCGGAACCCGATTCTCACCAAGCAGCAAATATCCGCGAGTGCCCGCATTGTAAGAGTCGCAATGTGAACCGGGTAATTTGGAACTTTTGGGGCGGCCTTATTGGTGCAGCCATCGTCCGTGAATATCGATGCAATGACTGTAAGCAAAATTTCAGAGACAAAGAAAAGGGTGCAAATGATGGGTATCAAAATAGTCAGAATCCAAAAAGGAACGGTTTTGTGACATTCTGGCTTTGGGTTTTGTTTTTCGTAGGTTGTTATTTTTGCATAAGGTCTACTGTAATTAATTGGCGGTTATATTTAGATGGTTATCCTTCAAATAGGTTGATTTCGGTTTTTTTAGATTCTATAAATGTTCTTTGTGTGTTATCGATCGTATGTTTGTTGCGTAATTTAAAGTTAGGGTTTTGGATGTATATGGTTTCTATCATTTTGGGCAAGTGTGTCTCGTTAGTCAATATTATAACTATGAACGCTCTATTCATATTAAAAAACTTTAATTTTTGGACTGGAATCATTTTAGTTGCTGCATTATTTGGCATTTTACAAATCAAGAACAACGGAATTTCATCATGGAAAGCGCTACGAAAAGTTGATAGCGTAAAGGATAAGAAATTTTTTGTGCTATGTGCACTGTTTTTTCCAACCTATTTATTATTATCACGTTTCTTTCCACATTTATTACCAGATTTTTTATTTACTTTTTTTATATTACAATAAACAATCATTCATGCAACGCAAAGAAATAAACATATTCAGCACATCCTTTCTGGATTTACTTTCGGGTGCATTGGGCGCGGTTTTGATATTGTTCATCATCATACCCAAGCTGACTTCGGATCAGCAGGATGCCATTGAGGAGTTGGAACGGTTGAATGTAGAAACCGAGCAGTTGGCCGACCTGATCGAGCAGGCCCGCAATTCGATACCCGCGGAGTTGTACGAACAGATGCAGGCGCAGTTGGAACAAATGCAAAATACGATCGACGAGCTGACGCAAACGGTACAAAACCTGCAGCAGCGGCTGCAAACGGCGGAGGCCGAAAATGAAAGGCTCCGCGAGCAGTTGGCCCAAGCGCAGCAGCAACTGCAGGAAGCGCAACGGCAACTGCAGGAAGCGCGGCGACAATTGGAGCAGGCGCAGGCACAGCAGGCACAGCAGTCACAGCAGGCGCCGCGCCGCGATGCTGCGGGCGAACGAATATTCGGGATGAACGCAGAACTGGGTATTGTGTGCTTATGGCACGAAAACATTGACGTCGATTTGTACGTGAAAAATTTGAGTACGGGCGAAGTTTGCTACTATCGCGACCGGTCAAAAAGTTTCGGTTCGTTATTGGAAGACATTACTTCGCGGACGGGAAGCGACGACGACCGTTACGAATTGTTTTTCCAGCAGCGAATTGTGCCCGGCAGGTACTTGGTCTACGTCAACATATACAAGAACGCCAGTCTGGCCCGTGCCTCCAGCGCTACGGTATCCGGATACATTGTGATGTTTCCGGGAAAAAGCAACGAACAGAAGATAAACTATCGGCAAATACGTTTGACGACGCGCGGCGAAAACGTGCAGGTAGGGACACTGACAGTAACAGAAAACAATATAAATTTAGAGCAATGAACAGTTTTGAAAAGAGTTCGGTACGCATATTGGTTAGCGTACTGTTGACGGCAATTGTATATGGCGTAATGTGGGCTGTTGAAGGCGCCGCAGAAAACCGTATGCTAGTGATGATAGGAGGCAGATGGCCCGAAGGGATCATTCAGGCGTTGACCTTCCTATTGTTTGTGTATGGAATGATGGATATGTACAGGTTAAACAGCCGTTTAAGCAGCGAGAAAGACGCCTATTCGCTCCGGTTGCTGCCCGAAAAGGAGAACTGGGTACTTTCGGTTGACGACGTCAATCAGATCAAGCTGAACGTCCAGAAAAACGAAAAATCGAAAAAGTTCTATCTGACGGATATCATCAAAAAATGCTGTACGAAATATCGGTTAAGCAAAGATTCGTCGGAGGTGCTGGCCCTGGCCGATTCGCAGATCGGCGTTTACAATGCCGAGATCGAGAGCGAGCAGTCCATCATCCGGTATGTCGCATGGGCCATCCCGTCGGTAGGATTTATCGGTACAGTCTGGGGGATCGGCCAGTCGTTGGACATGGCGAAGGAGGCAGCCACGCAGGAAGGCATCAAGAAGATCACCGAAGCGCTTGGCGTAGCTTTCGACACCACCCTGTGGGCGTTGCTACTCAGTATCATCCTGATGTTTGTCATCCATCGGTTCCAGAAAAAACAGGATTCATTCTTTGCAGAGATGAAAGATTACATCATTGAGAATTTAATTAACAGATTTTACAAATAAAACATTTTAACAATTATGGCACGCGAAACAGAACCTTACAAACGCACAAATTCCATCAAAACGGGTTTAAGCTCCGTTTTTGGAGGTTCGGGAAAGCAGTATTATGTTCTCGAACACAAAATCAGTTCGCAGTATCACAAAATGGGCGAATCGCAGGAAATTATTATTGACAGCATCGAGCTCGGTCGCGACCCCAAATGTCAGGTACGATTCGACGATTCGTTTTCAACCGTGAGCCGGCGTCACGCGGCAATCGTCAAGGATGGCGAAAAGTGGAAGTTAGTGCAACTGTCAAAGACCAATCCTACCTTTCTCAACGGCAACAAGGTGGGCAAGGAATGGTATTTGCAGAACGGCGACGACATTCAGCTGGCTATCGGCGGCCCGCGACTTGGCTTTATCGTTCCTACCGGCAAAAATTCGACCATCGGAAGCATTGGCCTGTCGAGGCGCTTGAGCCTCTTTCGCCAGCAGGCGCTACGTCCCTACAAACAGGCGATTACCGCATTGAGCATCGTTTTGTTTCTGGCTGTCGGCGGCTTGACGGGCTTTTTAATATTGAAGGACAACGAGCATAAGGGGGCGCTTGCACGATGGGAGCGCGAAAGCGAGATGCAGGATTCGATCCGGAATGAACGTTTTATCGAAGTGAACGCGCAGCTTGCCCGCGCCGATTCGGTCAATGCAGCCTTGAAGCGCGACATGGAACGCAGAATTGCCAGTCTGCAAAATGCCATCCCTCCCGCAGCAGATGTGAGCGTGCGCCCGTCGCAAAACAGCGAACAGGCTGTCAGGGCGTGCGAGCCGCATGTATATCACATCCGATCGTCGAAAATAGTGATGACGTTGGGCAATGAGACCCAAGAGGTGGAATATGGCTGGTTGGGCACCGGGTTCATGCTGAACGACGGACGATTTGTGACGGCACGTCATGTTGCCGAGCCCTGGTTCTTTTTCGTCGAAGGCGGAGAAGTCGATCAAAGCATGCTGTTCCTCAATAAGGTAGCCAACAATGGCGGGAAGGTGGTTGCGCACTTCACGGCCTATTCGTCGTCGGGCGAAAGTTTTTCGTTCAAAAGCGAACAGTTTGTCTGCAACAGGCGGCAGGATGTTGCGCGCATGGACGATGAAGACAATGCCACCGTCAAATTAGCCACCTTGGGCGATACCGACTGGGCATACTTCAAGCGGACAGGCGCGCAGGGGTTGAAGCACGACAAAAGGAAATCGACATCGGTCGAACGCAATGTTGAATTAATCATCTTAGGCTTCCCGTTGGGTTTGGGCGCCAACTCGCCTACCGATATTGTGCCGCAGCAGAGCAGTGGTACCACGACGGCCAACGGGCTGACGAACGGCGTGATACTGACGGCCAACTCAAGCTATGAACAGGGTAACTCGGGAGGCCCCGTCTTCTATGCCGACCCGTCGGGAAACCTGTCGGTGGTCGGTATTGTTTCGGCCGGCGCGGGACGTTCGACCGGATTTATCGTCCCGATTGCCGCCATCGACAACAACTAACAAGTAAAAAGAGTAAAAAAAATGAAAAAATTAATTTTCGCCATTACGATGCTTGCAGGGATGCTTGCAGGCTTGCATGTAGCCGCTCAAACAAACATCTCGCTTGGGAACATGTTAAGCAGCAACAACCAACTGATTGAAGACGCCGTCAGGGACGGTATCCTGATAGTCAGGAGTTGCTATCAGTTACAGGACACGACGCGCACAACGCCCACCTTTTTCGGGCGTAACAACATGAGTTACTTCGGCGAGACGTTTTCGCCGGCGATAAAAAGCAGGGAAGGCTATTACATGGGAGATAAGGCATCGCACCCGTGGGCCTACGACGCTCGTTTTGAGGAGTACAACCAAAGCAGCCAGTATGCGCCGGTCAGGTCGGTCAGGGCGTACAGGCTGCTGGACGACACGACCTATCGGTCGTTGCCCTACAACGACGATTCGATGCGCGAGGTATCGGCCCGTCGCGTATATCAGATGCAAGACACGGTCTTTCAACAAAAGGGATTTAGGGTTGACAACGACAACGGAACGAAAAAAGGATGGATGGTGTGGCTTGTTGCCGAACGACCGCTTGAGGAGCAGCACAACCAGTCTGTTTCCTTTCAGATCAGCAGGGCCGAGCTGACTTTCGAGCAGGGAACCGATTTTTACGACGTCAAGGAGCCGACCACCTCCAAAACCCTATTGGGCGGTTATTTCTTGATGCATGCCGCAACCGACGTCGGGCAGCTGGAGTTCTATTTGTCCGGCATTTTGCATCACAAGGACGGAAAATGGCAAGCGGTGCGCCTGAACACGGTTGGAAACGCCGGCATCACGCCGTCGCCGTCGCCGTCGCCGTCGACCGAGGGCGGTTTGACGCCGATTGACAACGTCGCTCCCGACAGAAGCCGGAGCCGGAGTAGAAACAGATAACACAAACAGACAATAATGAAGATAAAATTCAGAATGGCAGCATGGACCGACAAGGCCGGCAGGGATCACAACGAGGATAACTTCCAGTTGCAGGATAACTTGGACAAGGCCGAATGGGGCTTCCGCAACGACGAGGTCGCGCTATTGGGCGAGAAGGGTGCATTGCTGGTGGTGTGCGACGGAATGGGCGGCATGAGCGCAGGCGAAGTGGCCTCGAAGCTGGCGGTCGAAGCCATACGCGAGTGTTTTAGCGCCGAGCAGTTGACGCAGCAGGTAATGGCCACCCCCGAAACGATCACGCGTTATATCGAGAAGGCGATTATTGCAGCCGACGAAAAGATCAAGGACGACGGCAGGCGGAACAGGGAACGCGACGGCATGGGGTCGACGATCGTTTTGGCCTGGATCGTGGAGGATCAAGTGTATGTTGGCTGGTGCGGCGACAGCAGGGCTTATCGTTATAATCCGGCTTTCGAACCGGCGCTCGAACAGCTGTCGCACGACCATTCCTACGTGCAGGACTTGGTCGACAGCGGGAAGCTGCAGGCTAAACTTGCATTTGATCACCCTGACAGCAATATTATCACCCGCAGTCTGGGCGATACCCGACAGAAAGCACGTCCCGACGTCGAAAGGTTTCCACTGTACGACGGCGACATCATCATGTTGTGCAGCGACGGCTTGAGCGGTGTTTTGCGCGACGAAGAGATGCAGGATGTCATCGCCGAAAACGCCGATTCCATGGATCAATGTCGCAAGGCCCTGTGGACGGCCTCCGAAAATGCCGGCTGGACGGATAACGTTACCGTGGCCCTCTGTCAAATTCTTTCGGGAGCCGGCACGGCGCCCAAAAGCAATCAGGCAGTCGAAGCCAACACGGAAAAACGACCGGAGAAAACCGCAAAACAGACGAAGCAGAAGCGCCTGAGGCGGAAACAGCTGTGGGTGGCGGTCTTGGTGGCAGCTATCATTGCCGGCATCGCGTTTGAAGCAACCTGGTATTGGCGTACCGGCAAATGGGCGTTTCCCGCCTGCAAGCCGGGCGATCGCACCGAAGAAAAACAAACGGAAAAGGATGAATACGAAGACGATTCGATAAAGGATACAGGCAATGGCGAAGTAGAGAAGCGACAAAAAAGCCAGATGCCTTCGCGCGAAAGAAATATTAATAATGTAAGAAACGCAGATCCGGTCGTGCGGGAAGGCGCCCATCCCGTCGATTCGCTTACTGCAGTTCCTGCGGTTCCTGCGGTTCCTGCGGCGGATGCTACCGGTCTTACGCCCGCGCCGGTTGGTGACAGCGATTCGTTACGCGGGAAGGAGGTCGTTGAAAGTCAGGAAGAAACGGGCAACGGGGATGAAAAAGAAAGCGAAAATAAAAAATAAATGGTCCGTTTATGCAATTGAAGGAAGGAAGTTTATTTGACAACCGTTACCGGTTGATCAAACTGCTGGGTAGTGGCGGTTTTTCGGAAGTGTGGCTGGCGGAAGACGCAAAAGTCGGCAACAAGAAAACGGCATTGAAAATATATGCGCCCGGAAAGGGCTTGGACGACGATGGTGTGCAACTCTTCAGCAGCGAGTTTGATATCGTGTTCGACTTGAACCACAGCCATCTCCTGCGTCCGGCGCATTTTGACGTCTGCGACCGTTCGCCCTATCTGCTCATGCCGTACTGCGAGCACGGCTCGGCTGGCAAGCTCATCGGTCGTATCACGGAAGAGGAGGCGTGGCATTTCCTGCACGACGTGGCGTCGGGCCTGGAGCATCTTCATGCCCAACAAACGCCCATCATCCACCAGGACATCAAGCCCGACAACGTGCTGATAGACAACCTTGGCCGTTACCTCATCACCGACTTTGGCATTAGCGCCAAGGCCCGCAGCACCCTGCGCAAAAGCGTGGGCAATGCCAAATCGGGCGGCACGATAGCCTACATGCCGCCCGAACGGTTCGGGAAGGACAACAGCGCCATCAAGGCCAGCGATATATGGGCGCTGGGTGCGACGGTATTTGAACTACTTACCGGCGACGCGCCTTTTGGCGACCATGGCGGATTGATACAGCGCAACGGTGCCGAGATACCCAATATCGACGGGGCATGGTCGGACGAACTGAAGGAGATCGTTGCCAAATGTTTGCACAAGGACGCTTGGGACAGGCCTACGGCGACGCAAATAGTGGAATGGGCGGAGAAGCGCTTGAAAGGTGAGAGAATTACAATTTCGAGCGCAAAAAAAAAGGAAAAATTGCCGAACGACCGAAGGACGCAAAGGCATGATGAAGCGCCATCACCATCGCCAACGCCTTCGCCGTTAGCTGAAAAGTCCAAAAAGAAGTCTGTTGGCAAATATATTCTTGTGGCTGCAAGCATTGTTGTCGGTATCCTGTTATGGACGTTTTTTGGTATTGGTATATGGCAATCGAATGATTCGGATCGTAATACAAAAATAAAAACGCAAAAACCTCAACAAACAGCCACCCAGCTTCAGCCGTTAAATACTACCTTTGCAACTGCCAAAATAGATATTGAGATGGTTTCGGTGCAGGGCGGAACCTTTACAATGGGCTGTACTTCGGAACAGGGGAGTGATTGTTTTGATGATGAAAAGCCTGCGCATCAGGTTACCGTCAGCAGTTTCAGCATTGGCAAATATCCAGTCACGCAGGCTCAGTGGAAAGCGGTAATGGGGTCGTATCCAAGCGAATTGTACAATACCGGTTGCGACGATTGCCCAGTTGACAATGTAAGTTGGAATGATATTCAGGAATTTATTAAAAAACTGAACGCACAGTCTGGAAAGACGTACCGGCTGCCGACGGAAGCCGAGTGGGAGTTTGCAAGTAGGGGCGGATTGCAATCCGCCCAATATAAATACAGCGGCAGCAACAACTTAGACGAAGTGGCATGGTATGATGGAAATTATCAAAACAGCAAGCATGGCAGCCAGGGTACCACCCATCCGGTAGGCAAGAAGAAGCCAAATGAATTGGGTATTTACGACATGAGCGGAAATGTGTGGGAGTGGTGTAGCGACTGGTATGGCAGTTATACTAATAGTGCACAGACAAATCCTAAGGGTCCAAGTTCCGGATCGAAACGCGTTTTGCGTGGTGGCAGTTGGTACAACAGTGCCCGGGGCTGCCGCGTCTCCTTTCATGGCAGCCGTTCGCCTGGCAGCCGTTCGCCTGGCGATCGTTATGCCGGCTTCGGTTTTCGCCTTGCATCAGTTCCATAAAGTCATTCGAAGTTTTTTCATGAGCAAGCAAAAAAGGACAGGCACCGCCGTTTTGCCCAAAGGTGGAGCGAGGGACGAGCTCCGCAAAGGGGCAAAACGGAAAAATACCGCGAAGCGGTCGATTTTTTTAAAAGAGTACGAACATGCAAGTAAAATTATTTTCTATACGAATATCATCATTTGAACAGTGAAACGAGGAATTGAACAGACTATACAATTATAAATAAACGATTATGCGGCAATTTAACGAAGACTCACTATTCGATAACCGCTTCATACTTAACAAGCTATTGGATCGCGGCGGTTTTTCGGAAGTGTGGTTGGTGGAAGATACCAAAGTACGAAACAAAAAGATGGCCTTGAAAGTCTATGCACCGGGCATGGGCTTGGACGACGATGGCGTGCAACTCTTCAGCAGCGAGTTTGAAATCGTGTTCGACCTGAATCACAGCCATCTCTTGCGTCCGGCATATTTTGATGTTTGCGACCGTTCGCCCTATCTGCTCATGCCGTACTGCGAGCGTGGCTCCGCTGGCAAGCTCATCGGCTGTATCACGGAAGATGAGGCGTGGCATTTCCTGCACGACGTGGCATCGGGCCTGGAGTATCTGCATGCCCAGAATCCGCCCATCATTCACCAGGACGTCAAGCCCCAAAACGTGTTGATCGACAATCTCGGTCGTTACCTCATCACCGACTTCGGCATCAGCGCCAAGGCCCGCAGCACCCTGCGCAAAAGCGTAGGAAATGCAAAATCGAGCGGCACAGTTGCCTATATGCCTCCCGAGCGTTTTGAAACAAAAAACACGCCTGTAAAAGCCAGCGATATATGGTCGCTTGGCGCAACGCTATACGAATTATTGGAAGGCGATGTGCCTTTTATGGATATAATAGGCGGACGCGACCAGTTGAATGGAGCTAAAATACCGGAACTGACGGGCGACTGGTCGCCAACGTTGAAAAAGATTGTAACGCTTTGCTTGCAGAAAGAAACATGGGACAGACCGTCAGCGGCACAATTGGTGGAATGGACGGATAGACACTTCAGGGGCGAGAAAATTACTATATCGAACGCTAAAAAAGAGGAAGAATTGCCGAACGAACGCAGAACGCAAAGACGTGACAAGGCGCCATCGCCATCTCCATTGGAAGAAAAAACCAAAAAGAAACCTGTAGTTAAAAATATTCTTGTGGCTGCAAGCGTCGTTATCGGTATCCCATTATTGGCGTTTTGGGGTATTGGAATATGGCAATCAGATGATTCGGATCTAAATGCACAAATGGAGGAGCAATTGCATCAGAAAGACGCTGTTCAACCTCACCCGGTAAATAAAACATCTGCGACTGCCAAAATAGATATTGAAATGGTATCTGTACGGGGTGGAACCTTTACGATGGGCTCAGAACCGATGTTCGATAACTATGCTGATGAAAGGCCTGCGCATCGGGTAACCGTTAGCGATTTTCATATTGGCAAATATCCTGTCACGCAGGCTCAGTGGAAAGCAGTAATGGGTTCGTATCCAAGCGGATTGCACAATACCGGTTGCGATGATTGTCCCGTTGAGAATGTAAACTGGAATGATGTTCAGGAATTTATAAAAAAACTGAATGCACAGACTGGAAAGACGTACCGACTGCCTACGGAAGCCGAGTGGGAATATGCTGCGCGAGGCGGCGTTCAAAGTAAAGGATACAAATACAGCGGTAGCAGAAACTTGGATGAAGTGGCATGGTATGATGGAAATTACAAAAATAGCAAGCACGGCGACCAAGGTACCACCCATCCGGTAGGCAAGAAAAAACCGAATGAGTTGGGTATTTACGATATGAGCGGAAATATACAGGAGTGGTGTCAGGATTGGTACGATAAAGACTATTACAGCGATAGTCCCTCAAATAATCCTAAAGGTCCAAGTTCTGGTTCGTACCGTGTTTTACGAGGTGGCAGTTGGTACTACAGTGCACGGAGCTGCAGAGTATCTCATCGCAGCAGCTATCCGCCTGGCGGCCACCGTGATAAATTCAGTGGCTTTCGCCTTGCCTCAGTTCCATAAAAGTCATTCGATGGTTTTACAAACTGATATAAATGAATGTAAGCATTGCAGATAAATTCGCGCAAAAGTATAATAAACAATTAATTATAAAGGAAAATATGGAAAGTGCAGGATGGATTTCATACAAGCATGGATGGTGGGAGGAAAAGAACGTAAACTGGTTGAACGAGTTGTCGGATTCCGACTTAAAAAGTTTAATTAATTATGCAGGGGTAAAAGACCGCAAAGAGGAAGACGAAAAGAAAACGTTTGAATTCATTGAATTACTGATAGTTAAACTTGGAGAGAAAAATTTTTGTAAACAAGTGGATTTTGATCACACATTTGGCAATATCACATGGATGCGACCATATTGGTATTTTGCAGATGCAGAACAAGTTATAAAAGATCAATCAGAAGACAATGTTGGTAAACCGCATTATTTATTGGACGATTCGGAAATATTCATTTACAAATTTGACGAACTTCGCAACGCTGACAATGAAGAAAAATTGATTATTGGGTATTATTTACGAATACAATTGGAGGAAAAATTGAAATGTCAACGATAATAATTCTTTTGCTTTCTCTAAATTTTGCTCACTTCCTTGGTGATTATACGCCACTCAACAAATGGTTTCTCAAGGCAAAACAACATGGGAAGCCAGCATGGTTGGTAGCCGGGCACGGTATGCTGAACGGTGGTTTGTATGGTATTGCCGTATGGTTGATAATTGGCTTAAAAATGGCATTTTGGGGGTTTGTGATCGAAGCGGTAACGCATACAATTATAGATGTTTTGAAAGGACGCATCAATAAATGGTTCCCTGTAGTTGAAAATAACACAAAACAAATTCATTGGACAATTATGGGTGCAGACCAACTTTTTCACCAAATCGTATTGATTTTCATTGCGTGTTTATGTGTTTGTTATTAGGGAATACACTGGATTGCTTCGCAGGCTCGCAATGACGGATAAAAAAAAGAACTCGTTATCGGGTAGAAATAAAAGGAAAAAATGCAGAAGATTAAAAATATTCTGTATTTTTGCATAAAAATTATTCATGATTATGATTGAGCTATTTCAAAAAAGTGTTTATGTGCTGTTGCTTTCATGGCTTGCTTTGTTTTGCATGTGTACGATCGGGGCGCCCGAAATGGAAACGGAGAGGATAACGGAAGTCGATAGGGAACTTTTGCTGCAATTGGTAAACTCGGTTCGCGCATCGGGTTGCGATTGCAAGTCGGAGGGTTTTTTCGCGCCAACTTCGCCCGTTGTATGGAACGACACGCTGGAACTGGCGGCGAAAGACCATTGTGATGATATGTTAAAAAATAAATTCTTCAGTCACACAGGTAGCGATGATTCAAATCCGGGCGTCAGACTGGCACGCCGTAACTACAGTTGGACGACATACGGTGAAAATATCTCGCATGGACATCAAACGGAGAGAAGCGTTGTTGAAGGCTGGATCAAAAGCGCGGGACACTGCCGGAATATCATGAACCCCAACTTTAAAGAAATGGGAGTAGCAAAGGCAGGCGACTACTGGACGCAAGTTTTTGCTGCGCATAAGTAAGGATACAAAAGAAAATGATGATGGAACCCAAGAAAAAAATCCTATATTTCGACATGGACAATGTCCTTGTTGACTTTCCCTCAGGAATTGCCCGTCTGAGCGAAGAAACAATCAATGAATACGAGGGACGATTAGACGAAGTACCTGGCATCTTCAGTTTGATGGAGCCACTTCAAGGCTCGATTGAAGCTGTAAAATTGCTGTCGCAATATTTTGACGTGTATATCCTCAGTACTGCGCCGTGGAAAAACATATCGGCCTGGTCGGATAAAGCAGCATGGGTACAGCAGTATTTCGGCGACGACAAAGATAATCCATTCTATAAACGACTTATCATATCCCATCATAAAAACCTGAACAAAGGCGATTTTCTGATCGATGACCGCACAAAAAACGGAGCCGGTGAGTTTGAAGGAGAGTTGATACAGTTCGGGAGCGAAAAATTCATCGATTGGAATGAAGTAGTGCACTATTTGATTGGAAAATCGACCTTAGCCAAATGCGCCCGTGGATACTTTAAGGATAATATTTATTCCAATCAATTTTAATAAACTCGTCACCTTTTATAATGATACACGAAACTTCTCTGTAACGAGCAGTTTGGTAATGAGTCCCGTTGATAAGTATGACATTGGAATCGACAGTGGTAACCTTTTCATTATAATAAAACCTACTATTAAACAACGGGTTAATTATTTTGACGGTATTGTTCTCTACTTCTGCCAAAAACGTTCTGTTCAGACGTGGAAGATGGGTAAGATAGATTGTTCTGCCGTTATAATCGAACGTGGAAAGAAATCCGATTTCAGAGAAGTTGAACACATTCCTTGAAACATTTGATGTATCTGAATAACCGATTGCTCTTACTTCTCTCCCATGAGGATGTTTACGTATTGTTTCCAGGTCAATTGGCGTCAGTTGGTCAGGATCGGATATTTCTTCTAATGTTGAACATCCAAACATGTGCAAGAGTTCAGTCAGCACATAATATTTTCCTTCTTTCATATAAACCGTGTAGGCACAAGTGGCTTCCGTAAAAGTTATTTTTTGAGTTGCCTTATTGTAGAAATAGACGGTTCCACCAAATTCGCCTTCGCAATCGCAAAAAGAAATATAGGATGCATCTTCAAAAAGTTTTGGCTGATTTTTCAATGGAATATTTTCTTTGTAATTAGTCCATTTGTCATCGGAATCCAAATAATAATACTGCTCTTGTGAAATTCCCACAAGTTTGTTGCCGATCACCCAATGGTAATCAAAATTTTTTGTGTTGATTTTTTCCTCGAACGATAAATCCCTTTGCATTGAAGGAATAGAATGACATACAAACTGTCCCGATTCAAACAATGAAACGAGCCTGCCCTGATATATCACCGAATAAGAAACTGGATAACCATTCTTGTATGGATTTTCAAGAACTACTTCTTTAGTTTTCATCTCTATAGGATTATCGCTTATTTCAACTTTAATCATTCTATCCTTGTCTTTTGTCATATATGACTCCCACAGAACAGGCAGTTTGATTATGTAATCGGTTGAATCAACCGCCTCTCCGAATTTGCGTTGTAATTCAAATTCCCGTTTTTTGTCATCTTGAAAATGTTTTATGAGAGCGTCAAATGCCTCATTCATATCGTTTTGGTTTGACAATGTCTGACCGCCAATAAATGAATAGCATCCAATGAAAATAAGACCCATTGCTATCCTTTTCATGTTTACGCGTAATTTCATCTGTTTAATATAATTAAAATTAATTTAGTTGCATTTCCTTTTACACTTCCTTTACGGTATTCTGTCCCCCATTTGTTAGACTAATAATAGTTGGTTATAAAGTGATGCTTTACCGAATTGACACTGCAAATTTATAACTTGTTTTAAATAAAGCATAATTTTCACTGTTTTTTTTCAAATCGGAACGGAGCGAAGGCTTAGCTGAAACGTAGTTTTGATTTGAAAGTCAATTTTTTACGCTGCCTTCTCATACGATTTATATAGGTTGGCAGGCGTCAAATCATCTATACTATGATGAGGTCGTAACGTATTATAAAACCGAAAATAATCATTCAACACGCGCCACAGTTCCTTCCTTGTTTCACACGGATTCAGATAAACGTATTCCTGCTTCACGCTGATCCAAAGACGCTCAATGAAGACATTGTCCAATGCTCTGCCACGACCATCCATACTAATCTTTATCCCTTTTGTTTTCAATAACTCAATATAACAGTCTGACGTAAATTGATAGTTATTGAGCGAAGTCGAAATAATGCTCCGTTCCACTTGCATGTTACCAAGCAAATACGGATACTTGCGCGCTTTGTGGTCTGAAAGCGTTGCCCGTCTCTCAGGATACAGCGTACGCCAAGGTACTGCCTCCATAAGACGACGCAATCGCTTTCTATTGACCACATAACCCGTATCACTTTAACGTGTAGTCTAAATATTGGAGGGCAGTATAAACCCAAAAAATTCTCTGAAACTTAAACGATCATTAATCTGATATTCCGCCTGCTCGTCTCTCAAATTATACAAACGTTTCAACAATATGATTTTGAACATCATCACTACGTCATAAGGCTTGTTTCCGGCATTCGACTTCTTATCCTGTTTGAGTATATACGGTTTCAAGTAATGAACGAAACATCTCAAAATCTATATTTAATTATCAATGCCTTATCCTAAAAACGAAAAACGGTGAAAAGGAGCAAAGCAATCTGGGTAACGATGGCGATAGATTTCATACTCACAGTAAGTTTAGGTGTATGGGCGCAGGAAGAAGGCGTAGTGATAAATGGCGTAAAATGGGCGACACGTAATGTGGACGAACCCGGCGCTTTTGCCGCCAAACCCGAAGACGCCGGTAATTTTTACCAGTCGAATCGCAAAAAGGCTTGGCCGACTACCGGCGAAGTAACAGGTTGGAGTAACCGTTTCTCTACCG
>Ga0082212_10001289_pt1 | contig 37004 bp, 33 predicted proteins | sample TergutNt197P3_FD_71548 | JGI IMG/M metagenome (GOLD analysis project Ga0082212, IMG submission 71548) | Neocapritermes taracua P3 segment gut microbial communities from Petit-Saut dam, French Guiana - Nt197 P3 | ecosystem: Host-associated > Arthropoda: Insects > Digestive system > Gut ...
GCGTGAAGTCCCCCGGCATGTTGACGAAGGGGTCGAGCGTCAGCAGCCGCCCCGTGTCGGGCACGATGGGCACGAGCCAGCCGCCGGGCAGCTGGCAGAGGCTGCGGAAGACGTTGCCGGTGCCGCCGTGGGCCCCGGTCAGGTTCATGTCCGCGATGAGGTTGCCGCCGATCAGCGTGAAGGCGTTGGTCTGCGCCTCCGTCCCGCCCCCCTGCGTCCACTCGACGACGAGGTGCGCGTCCCACGGCGCGGCGCTCGCGGGCGCGCCGGGGGCGGCGAGCACGTAGATCATCTCCCCCGCGCCGACGGGGGCCCCGGCGGCGAGGGCGTGGTACGCGCCGCTGGCGTCCCTGCGCCTCGGGGCGAGGCGGCTGTCGCAGGAGGTCATCACGGCGGGGGTGCTGTGGTGCGCGGCGTGCGCGGGGCAGGGGCAGCACGCGCCGCCGCCGGGCCCGCCGTGCGGGGGGAAGGCGATCTCGCCCCAGCGGAACTCGCGGTAGCGCGGGAGCGCGCCGCGCTCCACGAAGGTGGCGAACGGCTCGGCCCCCCCCGCGCCGCCGCCGGGCTCGGGCGGCGGCTCATGGGCGTGCGGGCAGGTGTGGCAGCCGGTCCACCAGACCCCGCAGCGGGCGCAGTACCCCTCCGTCGCGCCGGTCTCGGGCGGGGCGTTGGTGGAGGGCCCGGGGCGCGCGCAGTACCACACGGGGCAGCTGTTGGAGACGGCCGCGGGCCAGCCGCCGGGCGTGAACGCCACGGTGGCCGTGGAGGGCCAGTTGGTCTCCCAGCCCGCGCTCCTCGGCAGCAGGGCGGGGTTGTTCGTGACGCGCAGGTCCCCGTAGGCCCACACGAACTCACCCTCGAACGCGGGCGTGACCTCCGCCTCGGCGGGGTGGGCGTCCGGCGAGTGGAAGCAGACGTGGCCCTGCGGTATGGTGACCCTCGGGACGCCCGCAAGCCCCCACAGCCCCGGGATCCAGTATTCCGCCTCCCAGAAGAACGGCGGGCCCTCGGGCGGGCCGCCGCCGCCGCGCGTCGGGGGGGACTGCTGGATGAGCACGCAGGGGTCGTCGGAGGTGATGGTCAGGTCCAGCCCGCCGAGCGCCCAGCCGGGGGTGACGGTGATTGTGCCGCTGCCGTCGCGGGGCAGCCACACGTCCCATGACCCCGCCTCGCGCAGGAGCACGCGCCGCGCGGAGGGCCCGTCGCCGAAACGCAGCACCGCGCCGGGGTGCGCCACCGCAGTGCCCAGCGTGACCGTCACCATGTGCCAGTCGTACGACCCGTCCGCGTGCGGCTGCGGGAAATCGTTCCCGTCGTTCGGGTCCGTGCCGAACAGGTGGATCTCCATCCAGTCCGGCCAGCCGTCGTTGTCGCTGTCGAGCGTGAGGTCGCACGTGAGCGGGAGCTTGTTGATGATCTTGAAAAGCCGGTCCGGATCCCCGCCCGCGTACGGCAGGAACAGGTTATCGTCATCCCCGTTGACCGCGCCGTCGAGGTCATGATCAGGGTCGAAGGGAGATATCCCGAGCATGGCGGCGTCCCCGTTGAGGACGCCGTCGTCATTCCAGTCCTCGTCCGGCGGGATGTACGCCTCCACGGGGATGCCCCAGATGCGTTTTTTCGCGTCGCTGATGCCGTCGCCCGAGCTTGACCGCTGGCTCGCGACCGAAAAAAAAGCTTTGCTCCCGTCCCACCCCGGCAGGCAGGCGAGGTCCGCGAACGTCACGGTAATCGTGCAGTTCGTGTAATCGTGCGCACCGGTGTGCGGCGGGCGGACCGTCCCGACGAGCTTCCACCCCGGCCCCGGCCGCGTCAGCTTGGCGGACGCGAAAATGTCGAACGCCCGCCCCGTGCCGTCCAGGTAGGCGGCGAGCCACGCCACGTCCAGGAGGAAACCGCCAACCCACGGGCGGATGGCCGTGATCATGACGGGGTTCTCTTCGGAGAGCTCCACGCCCCCGCGCAACGGCGCCGCGCCGCCACGCCACGCGCCCGGCGGCGCGAAAACGGCATCGCGCCAGACCGACCCCGGCAGCACATGCCAGTGATACAGGGCCGCCAGCCAGACGGCCTTCTGGTAGTCCAGCAGCGCGAGCTCCGCCGCCGCCTCCTCCAGATGCTCAGGCGAGTGGATGCCGCCGGCCGCGTAACCGAAGAACACCGCCTCGGCCGCCGCGTTGCCCTGCTGCTGGCCCTGCGCCGCCAGCGGCAGCGCCAGCAGCGGCAGCAGCGCGGCCGCCAGCGCGGCCACGCCGGGAGCCCTTCCGGGAGCGCATTTGCCGGGAGCGCAGGGCTTCTGCCCTGCCAAATGATAGATGCAGGGCGGAAGCCCTGCGCTCCCGGCGTTGCAGGGCGGAAGCCCTGCGCTCCCGGCAAACCTCGCGCTCCCGGCAAACAACCGATATACGTTCTTACGCATTGAGACCATTGTAGCAGGGAACGCCCCCGCGCGCAACCACAACTTCGACCTCATTTCCATACTCCCTCCCTTTCCTTTCATCCCGCCCCTCGGCGGCGTCGCCCCGACAAAAAAGACTCCCAATTAAATCGAGAGTCGGGAAGGTCACAATTCACAACGATATGAATCCGTCACTTTCGGGCTCCGGTCGGGAGACCTTTTGTATGATAACGGTTTCCCGACCTGCATCGGGACTTTGCTAGCCAATCGTTGCGGGCTGTGACACCCTACTCTCTAACCATGTCCACCTGCCCCTATCTCTAGGGACGCGCAACAGGATACACCAAACCCCCGCCCCGCGCAAGCCCGGAATGAGGGCCGCCGCAAAAAAAAACGGGCGGCGGGGGCGGCGGGGGGAGGGGCGCGAGGCGGCCGCCTTGCAATATTAGCAACGATGCAGGGCGGAAGCCCTGCGCTCCCGGCAAGCCTTGCGTTCACGGCATGGTGCTCCCGGCATTGGGCTGTCTATCATCAAAAGGATGCAAGGCTTGACTTCATGTGCGGGTTTGTGTATAGTATCACATTTTGAAAGAGGTCACAGCATGGCGATGAATTTCTCAATGGATATGCGGTTGCTCGGCGATGTGCCTGAAATCAATGGGTTATCCCTCCAAACCGGGGACATCCACCGCAATTTCAGGCGCCATCTTCGTAATCATGGGATTGACCCAAACCGTTTTCATTTTCACTAACCCACAAGAGATTAAGACGATGAGACTGACCGCAGACCAACTCCGTAGCGCATACCTGAATTTCTTTGAGTCCAAGGGGCACAAGATTATTTCGGGCGCGTCGCTGATTCCTGAGAATGACCCGACGGTGCTGTTCACCACCGCTGGGATGCACCCGCTGGTGCCGTACCTGCTGGGCGAGAAGCACCCGGGCGGGACGCGCTTGACGGACGTGCAGAAGTGCGTCCGCACGGGCGACATCGACGCGGTGGGCGACTCGTGCCACCTGACGTTTTTCGAGATGCTCGGCAACTGGTCACTGGGCGACTATTTCAAGAAGGAGGCGATCGCGTGGTCGTATGAGTTCCTCACGCAGCACCTCGGGTTCGCGCCGGAGCAGTTGAGCGTCACGGTGTTCGAGGGCGAGGGCGACATCCCGCGTGATGACGAGTCCATCGCCATCTGGAAGTCGCTCGGCATCCCCGAGGGGCGCATCTATGCGTTGCCCAAGGAGGACAACTGGTGGGGTCCGGCGGGGACGACGGGTCCGTGCGGTCCTGACACGGAGATGTTCATCGACACGGGCAAGCCCGCCTGTTGCGCGGAGTGCCGCCCCGGCTGCCGCTGCGGCAAGTACGTCGAAATCTGGAACGACGTGTTCATGCAGTACAACAAGACCGCCGAGGGCGCGTACGAGCCGCTGAAGCAGCACAACGTGGACACGGGCATGGGCGTCGAGCGCACCATCTGCATGATGAACGGCTGCGAGACGGTTTACGAGACGGAACTCTTCGCGCCCATCATGGCGGAGATTCGCGCGCTCTCCACGCTCCAGCCCGACCCCGAGACCGCGCTCCGCGCCGCGCGCATCATCGCCGACCACATCCGCACCGCCGTGTTCATCCTCGGCGACCCCAAGGGCGGCGTGAAGCCCGGCAACATCGGCGCGAACTACGTCCTGCGCCGCCTCATCCGCCGCTCCGTGCGCTACGCCAAACTGCTCGGCATCGCGCCCGGCTACACGCGCACGCTGGCGGAGATCATCATCGCCAACTACGCGCACGTCTATCCCGAGCTCGACGCCAACCGCGCCACCGTCATCCACGAACTCACCGCCGAAGAGGAGCGCTTCGAAAAGACCCTCACCGCCGGACAGCGCGAGTTCGACAAAGTCGCCACCGCGCTCAAGCAGCACGGGCAGGCGACGCTCTCGGGGCGCACCGCGTTCAAACTCTACGACACCTTCGGCTTCCCGCTGGAGTTCACCGAAGAGCTCGCCGCCGAGCAAGGACTCGCCGTTGACCGCGCCGGATACGAAGAGGCGTTCAAGAAACATCAGGAAGCCTCCAAGCAGGGCGACGCGACATTCAAAGGCGGACTCGCCGACAACACCGTCGCCACCACGCGCCTGCACACCGCCACGCACCTGCTCCACAAAGCGTTGCAGACCGTCCTCGGCTCCCACGCCCTCCAGAAAGGCTCCAACATCACCCCCGAGCGCCTGCGCTTCGACTTCTCGCACCCCGACAAGATGACGCCCGAGCAGATCAAGCAGGTCGAGGAAATCGTCAACAGCGTCATCCAGCGCAACCTCCCCGTCACGATCGAGACCATGACCATCGAGGACGCGAAAGAGAAAGGCGCCGTCGCCCTCTTCGCCGCGAAATACGGCGAGCAGGTGAAGGTGTACACCATCGGCGACTTCTCCATGGAAGTCTGCGGCGGACCCCACGCCGCCAACACGGGTGAACTCGGCGGCTTCAAAATCCAGAAAGAGGAATCCTCCTCCGCCGGCGTGCGCCGTATCAAGGCGGTGGTGACAGGGGTGAAGGGGTAGGCGCAAGGAACAGGCAGCGCACGATACCCCGCCATGCGTGTTCACGATTCCTGCGATTCGCCGTAAAATACCCTTGCCAATCCGGCCCGCGCCATCTACAATTATCTTTTTGTTTGAAACAGGATTGTACGGGATGGCATTCGGGATTGAAATTCGACTGATACCGGCTGAACCCGACTGGGATCGACTGAACCCGATTCCAGTCGATTTTAATCGATTTCAGTCGGCATCAGCCGAGGGCCAAAAATTCGCCACTGGAAACTCCCCCCCATGATCGAGCTCATCAACCTCTCGAAGCAGTATGTCGCGGGCGGGGTCGTCATCGACGCGCTGCGGCCCACGACGCTGACCATCCCGGAGGGCGCGTTCCTCACCGTCATGGGGCCGTCGGGGTCGGGCAAGTCCACCATGCTCAACCTGTTCGGCCTGCTCATCCAGCCCTCCACGGGGACGTACAAGATCAACGGCAAGGCCGTCTCCTCGCTCTCGGACAACGCGACCTCGCGCATCCGCAACAAGACCATCGGCATGGTGTTCCAGTCGTTCAACCTGCTGTCGCACCTGACCATCCTGGAGAACGTCTGCCTCCCGATGCAGTACGCGCGCACGCGGCGCGGCGAGATGCGCAGGCGCGCCAAGGCCCTGCTCGACCGCCTCGGCCTGCAGGGCCGCTACGGCTCGCGCCCCACGCAGCTCTCGGGCGGCCAGTGCCAGCGCGTGGCCATCGCGCGCGCGCTGGCCAACGACCCGCCCGTCATCCTCGCGGACGAGCCCACCGGCAACCTCGACGAGAAGACCGGCACAGAGGTGATGGGCATTTTCACCGAGCTCAACCGCAGCGGCAAGACCATCATCCTCGTCACGCACAACCCCGCCTACGAGTCCTACGCCTCCCACAAGATCCACATCCACGACGGCACCGCCACCCTCACTTCGTGAGGAATTAGGAATTAGAAATTAGGAATTAGGAATCAGGAGTTCACCATGTGTCATTCATCACCCACCTTTCGCCATCCCCCGTTCTTCATTCTTCATTTCCAATTCCTAATTCCTAATTACTAATTACTTCCCCATGTCCCTCTTCGAAACCATCCTCACCGTTTACGCCAGCCTGACGCGCCACTTCATCCGCGCGTTCCTGGCCATGCTGGGCATCGTGCTGGGCATCGCGGCCGTGGTGGCCATGCTCGCGATCAGCGAGGGCGGCAAGCGCGGCGTCATCGACCAGATCAAGGCGCAGGGCATCGACAACATCATCGTGCGCAGCATCAAGCCCACCACCAGCGCGAACAACACCTCCGCCGCCACCTCGCGCGGCGGCATCGAGATGTACGGCCTGACCCGCGCCGACCTCGACCACATCCGCAACACCTTCTTCAACATCGACAAGCTCGTCCCCGTCCGCGAGATCTCCACCGAGATCTACGCCGGCCAGGTCAAGACCGACATCACGCCCATCTCCTCCACCGCCGACCTCTTCAGCCTCATCAGCTGCGGCATCATCGACTCCCGCACCAAGCCCTTCCGCGACGCCAACGACGGCGTCCTCATGCCCACCTGCTACGCGGGCATCGACGCGGCCGTCAAGCTCTTCGGGCACCGCGAGCCCCTCGGGCGCACCATCGAGATCGGCGGCGTCTCGTTCACCGTCACCGGCCTCGTGGAGGGCCTGAGCCAAGGCCGCATCGGCGGCCAGTACAACATCAACAACGCCCTCTACATCCCCATGGCCATGGCGGACACCATCTGGGGCACCTCCGTGCGCGCCCGCCGCAACACCGCCGCCAGCGCCACCGAGTACGACCTCTTCTACATCAAGGTCAAGGACCTCGCCACCCTGCCCGACACCGTGGACCGCCTCAAGAGCTACCTCTCCATCGCCCACGCGCAGAACGACTACGAGTTCCAGGTCCCCTACGAGCTCATGCACGCCGCCGAGAAGACCCAGCGCATCTTCACGCTCGTGATGACCTCCATCGCGGCCATCTCGCTGCTCGTGGGCGGCATCGGCATCATGAACATCATGCTCGCCAACATCTTCGAGCGCACCCGCGAGATCGGCATCCGCCGCGCGCTGGGCGCGACCAAGCGCGACATCCTCGTCCAGTTCCTGGCCGAGTCCATGGTGCTCACGTTCATCGGCGGCGCGCTCGGCGCGGGGCTGGGCGTGGCCACCGCGCACGCCGCCGAATGGGTCGCCCGCATGAACGGCGACATGACGATCCAGTCCGTCGTCACCTCCGAGTCCATCATCATCTCGCTCATCGTCGCCGTGGCCACCGGCATCACGTTCGGCACCTACCCCGCGTGGAAGGCCGCCAACCTCGACCCCCTGCTCGCCCTGCGGCACGAGTGAGACACGCCGCAATTATAGTGTTGCCATGCGGGGGCGGAAATGTTACACTGCTGGGAATTCTTGGGAGGGTACTATCATGCGGTTTTCACGGAGGGAGTTTGTTAGACGCGGGATGACGGCCGGCGTGGCGCTGGGCTTCCCGTCCATTGTGCCGTCGAGGGTGCTGGGGCAGGAGGCGCCGTCGAAGAAGGTTCAGGTCGGGGTCATCGGCTGCGGGCGCATCGCGGACACGATGGACATCCCCGGCGCCGCGATGAACAGGGACCTGGCGACCATCGTGGCGCTGGCGGACCCGGACATGAAGCGTCTGCGTGCGATGCGCGAGAACACGCGGAAGCGGTTCGAGGGCGACCTGCCCGAACTGAAACTGCACCAGAACTATGCGCAGATGCTCGCCGACCCGTCGGTGGACGCGGTCATGATCTGCACGCCTGACCACTGGCACGCGCAGCTGTGCGTGGAGGCGGCGCTGGCGAAGAAGGACGTGTATGTGCAGAAGCCGCTCGCGCTCTCCATCGACGAGAGCAGGCTCATCGCGGACGTGGTGGGGAAGACGGGGTGCGTGTTCCACCTCGGGACGCAGCAGCGCTCCGAGGGGAAGGGCGCGCACGGGCCGCAGTTCCGCAAGGCCGCCGAGTATGTGCAGGACGGGCGCATCGGGCGCGTGACGCGGGTGGAGATCGGCCTGCCGGGCGAGCCGGCCGAGCCGGACCTGCCGCTGGAGCAGCCCGCGCCGGACACGTTCGATTTCGACTTGTGGCTGGGCTGTGCGCCGTCGGCGCCGTTCAGCGTGCTGCGCACGCACCCGCAGGGCAAGGGCGACGCGCCGGACTTCGGCCGGCCGGGGTGGATGTCCGTCAGCGATTACGATTTGGGCATGATCGCGAACTGGGGCGCGCACCACATCGACATCATGCAGTGGGCGCTGGGCATGGAGCGGTCGGGGCCGGTGAAGATTGCGTCGAACACGGAGTTCCCCAAGCGGCGGCTCTGGGACGTGCACGGTAAGCTGGATGTGCGCATGGAGTACGCCAACGGAACGGCCGTGCATCTCGCGGACCTCGGGACCTACCCGAACGGCGTGCGCTTCATCGGCGAGAAAGGCTGGATATTCTGTAGCCGAGAGTCCGTCAAGGCCACCATCGACGACCCCGGGGGCGGCCAGCACGGCCGCTGGCGGCCGCTGGAGGCCAGCGCGGCGAACCTCATCGAAGGGGACGTCGCCAAGCCGCTGCTGCGGAACCCCAGCAATCACCACCGCCCGTGGTTCGAGAGCATCCGCACGCGCAAGCCCACGAACATGCCCGTGGAGGTCGCGCACTGCTCGACCGTGGCGTGCATCCTGGCGCATACCGCGATGACGCTGAACCGCCCGCTGGCGTGGGATCCGGCCGCAGGGCGTTTCGTGGATGACGCAGCGGCGGAGGCGACGCTGACACGCCCCGAGCGCGCGCCTTACGGCGTGCGGAATGTGTTTAAGCGCATGGGGTGAAGCGGGGCTGATGAAGACGAACGCAAAAACAGGCAAAGGGGAACGGGCGTGCCGGGCAGACTCGGCGGAGGATGTCTTGCGCACGTTCACGCAGGCGCGGTCGGTGCTGATCTCCGGCCATGAGCACACGGACGGCGACTCGCTCGGGAGCATGATCGCGCTGGCGCACCTGCTCGACCGCAGGGGCGTCAAGGCCGTCGCGGCGGGCGATCGCAACGCGCTGGGAAGCCCCGGCTTCCTGCGCGGCGCCGAGCGGCTTGTCCCGCCCGAGACCGCCGCGAGAGGGAGGTGCGACCTGCTCGTGACGCTCGACTGCGGCGCGCTCGACCGCCTGCCCGTGCCGCTCCAGAAACTCGCCCGGACCCGGCCCGTTGTCAACATCGACCACCATGTCACCAACACCCGCTTCGGGACGCTCAACTGGGTGGACGCCAAGGCCTCCTCCACGGGCGAGCTGGTCTGGCGCCTCGCGCGCAAGGCGAAATGGCCCCTCGACGACATCGCCGCCGAGGCCCTCTGGGTCTCCATCATCACCGACACCGGGCGCTTCGCGTATGACAGCACCAAGCCCGCCACCCTGCGCTGCGCCGCCGACCTGCTGCGCCACGGCGTGCGCACCGCCTTCATCAACGACAAGATTTACGCCTCCTTCTCCGCCACCAACGTGGAGCTGAAACGCCGCGCCTACAAGACGCTCACGATTCTTCACGGCGGCGAGATTGCCGCCGTCTGGCTGACCAAGAAAGACTTCGGCGAGACCCGCGGCACCAAGGCCGACGCCGAGGACGTGATTGACATCCCCCGCAACCTTGCGGGGAACCGCGTCGCGCTTTTCTTCTACGAGAGCGGCGACGGTGCCTCCGAGACGCGCGTCAGCATCCGCACCCGCGAGCCGCTCGATGCCACCGCGCTCGCCAAGCGGTTCGGCGGCGGCGGCCACGCCCGCGCCGCCGGATGCACCGTCAACGCCCCCCTCGCGCAATCGCGCAAGATCGTCCTGAAGGCCGTGAAGGAATGGCTGGGAGGCGATTCTGCGGGAACGCCCGCCTGAGATGAAAGCGGCGGCAAGCCGCCGCACTCCATATACGTCGTCTCAAAATTGAATGGGCATGGATTTTACGGCTCACGAGGACGTTCGCCCTCCATCGCGTATGTTTTAACGCCCTCCATCGCATATGTTTTGGCGCCCTCCATCGCGTATGTTTTGGCGCCCTCCATCGCGTATGTTTTGGCGCCCTCCATCGCGTATTTTGGCACCCTCTATTTTTTTTGGAGGGCGAACGTCCTCGTGAGCCATTTGATGACAGATCTGGGTTGGCGGCACTATTCAGCCAAATCCTGTTGCGTTCCGGGGATGGAGGGTGATATACTGTTGCATTTTCTGGTTTTGAAGGATTGACGGAAAGGGGGTCGGGATGTGGTATTACACGGAGGATGGCCGGCAGATGGGGCCGGTGGATGAGGAGGCGTTCGCGGACCTGGTGCGCAGGGGCGCGGTGACGGCGACGACGCTGGTCTGGCGCGGCGGCATGGCGGCGTGGCAGCCGTATGGCGCGGTGGCGGGCGAAGGGGCGGGCGACGGGCAGTCCGTGATGTGCGCGCATTGCGGCGGGATGTTCGCGCCGGATGACCTGGCGGATTTCAGCGGCACGCGCGTGTGCGCGGCGTGCAAGCCGCTGTTCGTGCAGCAGTTCAAGGAGAACGCGCAGGCGGCGGGGCGGCTGGGGATGCGCTACGCGGGGTTCTGGATACGGGTGGGCGCGACGATGCTTGACGGCATCATCTCGTCGGTGCTGTCGTACGCGGTGATTATCCCGATGACCCTCTTGGGGGCTGCGGCGGGCAAGGGGGCGGCGGCGGCGGCGGGCGATGTGGCGCTTGTGGCGGCGACGCTCACCGGGCTTCAACTGCTCACGACGCTGGTCTCGCTGTGCATAGGGGCGCTGTACTATATCATCCCGCTGGTGAAGTGGGGGGCGACGCCGGGGAAGATGGTGTGCGGCCTGAAGGTCGTGCGCAGCGACGGCTCGCCGCTCACGGTCGGGCGGGCAATCGGGCGGTATTTCGGCAACGTGCTTTCCGGGATGATCTGCTACATCGGCTACCTGATGGTCGCGTTTGACCAGCAGGAGCGCAAGGCGCTGCACGACACCCTGTGCGACACGCGCGTCATCCACAAGAACGGTTAGCCATGCCGCACCCCGAGACAGCCTGTTGCCTGAACTGCAAGTGGGAGGCGAGGACCGCCCTCGACCCGTTCGAGGGGTCGGCCTTCCCGCTGGCCTTGTGCCCGCGCTGCGGGCGGCGGGGGTTAGCCCTGGTGTTCCCTGCGGCGCGGCGGGGGGCGGGCGGCGGCGGCGCGGGGGTGGCGGCGGCGGCGGGCGACGCGGTGTGCTTCCACCATCCGGCGAAGCGCGCGGAGGTGGCGTGCGAGGCGTGCGGGCGCTTCCTGTGCGAACTGTGCCACGTGGACCTGGACGGCCGCGCCCTGTGCGCGGCGTGCCTTGCGCAGATGCACACGCACAGCGACAAGACGCGGGGCGCGGGCAACGCGACGTCCGCGCATGTGCCTTCGCGCATACGGTATGACCAGATCGCGCTGTGGTGCGCCTTGTGCGCGCCGGCCCTGAGCATCATCTCGTTCGTCCCTGCCGGGGTGGCGCTGTACCTGTGCATCCGCCACTGGCGCACGCCGCTGAGCGCGCTGCCGCGCAACCGCTGGCGGTTCGTGGTGGCGGGTCTGGGCGCGGTGGCGGTGCTTGCGGGCTGGCTTGCCATGGCGGGCTTTATGGTGTATGGGGTGTGGAGCGCGCGCCCAAAAGGAGAGGCCCGGATGAGCGAGGAGTATCCGACGCAGGAGGTGACGCATGGCGACGAGTAACGTGAGGCTGCGGCGCGGTTCGCGGTTGTCGCCTTTTCAGGTGGGCGTGGAGGAGTTGTGGCTCTGCGACACGCACCTGCTCTGCATCCGCAACATCGTGGGGGTGGAGCAGTACCAGCGGTTCTACTACCGGGACATTGAGCGCATCTCGCTGGTCACGACGCGCACGGGCGCGTGGGTGGCGGGGGTGTGCGCCGCGGTGCTTGCGCTCTGCGTGTGGCTGCTGGTTGAGGCGGGTGCGACCTGGGTGGTGCTGATCCCCTTCGGGATAATCCTCCTGCCTGTGATCTTCCACGCCTTGACGGACGACACCTGCCGCGTGGTGCTGGCGACGCGCGTGAACACGCGCACCCTTTGGAGCCTGACGCGTGTGCGCGTGGCGCGGCGGGCGTTGACGCCGCTGTGCGAGCGCGTCTGCGCGGCACAGGCGGAGGAGCGGGGGAAGAGTGTGGAGGGTGGAGAGTGGAGTGTGGAGTTGGAGAAGGGGAGTTCGGAGTTGGGGGTGGGAGAGGGGAGTGCGGAGTTGCCGCCGCCGTTGCCGAGGGGGGCCGCGCCGAATTGGCGTTGGCATTGGGTGACGTGCGCGATGCTGTTTTTGCAGGCGGTCGCGGGGCTTGCGATGGCGTATCAGCCGTCGGTCCAGGGGGGGTTCGCGATGATCGGCCTTGTCCTCCTGTCCGCGCTCTTTTGCGTGATGGCGCAGGTTGCCCAGGGGCGGCAGTCGCCCGCGCCCGCGCTGCGGAAGGCGTGCTGGTGGGTGCTGGGGTATAACCTGTGCTTGGGCTTTGCGGCGATGATGATACTGGGGACGATAGTGGCGCAGCGATCTGACATGTTAGCGCTGCTGGAGTCGATGTTCTCGTTCGTCCTTGATGCGACGGGGGTGTTGGTGCCGGTGCTGTGCCTGTGCCATGCCGCGGCGGTGCTGCTGCTTGCGGTGTGGGTGGGCGTGGCCAGCAAGAGGGAGTTGCCATGAGCCTGCGCCGAGAGCGTTGCATCCTGCACCCGGACCGCGAGGCGGCGGCCTGCTGCCCGTCGTGCAGGCGCCCGTTCTGCCGCGAGTGCGTGACGGAGCATGACGGGCGGCTGCTCTGCGCGGCGTGCATCGGGCGGCTGGCGGCGGCGCGGGAGGAGCGGCCGCGCGCGCGGCCGCTGGCGGTGCTGGCGCGGCGCGGGGGCAAGGCGCTGGCGCTGGCGGCCAGCGCGTTGGCGCTGGTGGCGTTCTACCTGCTGGTGGCGCTGCTGCTGGGGTCGATCCCGCACCGCTTCCATGACAGTTCGGCGATTGAGCGGTTCGCGGCCGGGGAGGCGGGTGACTGATGCGCAAGGCGGATGTCACAGCGGAGGCGCGGGGGATGTTCCCGCTGGTGGAGGAGGGCGTGACGCTGCTGCGCCGTGCGCCGGCGGCGGCGTGGGCGTGCCTGCTGCTGGGGGCGGGGCCGTTCATGCTGGGGCTCGTGCGGTTCTGGTCGGTGTTCAGCAACGGGGAGGGGCGCGCGAACCCGGTGGGGTGGGCGCTGGCGCTGGCGGGGCTGCACCTGTGGATGCGCGTGTGGCAGAGCCGTTTCTGCGCGATGCTGCTGGACGTGCGCAGCGCGCGGGAGGCGGGGGCGTGGAGACCGGGGGTGTGGCGGCGCGTGGCGGTGTGCCAGTTGCTGTGCGGGATGCCGTGTTTCCTGGGGATGCTGCCGGCGATGGTGGTCATGATCCCGTTCGGGTGGGTGTTCGCGTTCTATCAGGGGCTGGCGGTCTGCGCGTGGCAGGAGGGCGGTGCGCGGCGGGCGTGGGCGGCGGCGCGGTATGCGCCGTACCAGAACCACCTCGCGATGGGGTGGCTGTCCGTCGCGTGGCTGGTGCTGTTCCTGAATGTGTCCGCGACGCTGGTGCTGCTGCCGTATGGCGTCAGGTGGCTCTTCCCGGTGGAGTGGGTGTTCATGAAAAACATATTCTGGTATTTCAGCACGACGTTCCTGTGCGCGGTGATGGCGGTGACGTACCTGCTGTTCGACCCGCTCGTCAAGGCGGTGTATGTGCTGCGCGTGTTCTACGGGCTGTCGGCGGCGACGGGCGAGGACGTGCGCACGGACTGGCGCAGGCTGCGCGGCGCGGGCGCGGCGATGGCGCTGGCGCTGGCGGCGTGCGGCGCGGGCGCGGCGCCGCGGCCGGGCGCGCTGGACGTGGCGGCGGAGGCGGTGCCCGTGGTGCCCGTGGAGGAGGTGGCGGGCGGCGCGGCCGCGCTGGGGGAGGCGCTGGCCGCGACGGCGGCGGGCGGGCGTTACGCGTGGCGCAAGCCCGTTGACCTGACGGAGCATGCCGGGGGGTGGTTCGAGACCTACGTCGCCAAGCCCGTCGAGCGGTTCATGGAGCGCATGGAGAAGTGGCGGAAGAAACTCGCGGCGTGGCTGGAGAAAATCTTCACGCGCAAGGACAGGGATGTTTCGCTGCATTCGCCGTCGGGGATTTCCGCGTCTGCGCTGACGTGGCTCATCGCGGCCGGGGTGGCGCTGGCGGGCGGCGTGATGGTGTTCCTGCTGTGGCAGCAGCGGCGGCGCACGGCGGGCGTGGGGCAGGCGGTGGCGGCGCCGCAGGAGGCGGACGTGCCGGACGTGGCGGATGAGCGCGTCACGGCGGAGGTGCTGGCGGAGGACGAGTGGCTGCGCCTGGCGGAGCGGCTCTGCGCGGAGGGCGAGCGCCGCAAGGCCGCGCGGGCGTTTTTCCTGGCGTGCCTGGCGTGCCTGGCGCGGCGCGAGTGGGTCACGCTCAAACGGTTCAAGACCAACGCGGACTACCTGCGCGAGATGCGCCGCCGCGCGTTGGGGCGCGTGTTCGATGACGGGCCGTTCTGCGCGGCGGTGGGCGTGTTCGAGTCCGGCTGGTACGGCGAGCATCCCGTGACGGCGGAGATGCTGGGCGCGTTGCGCGTGAGCGTGGAGGCGTACCGCCATGGGTAACGGAAAGGGACTGCTGGTGCTGACGGTGGCCGCGCTGGCGGCGGGGGGCGTGTGGCTGGCAAAGGACACGGTGGCGCGTGATACCGCGTACCCGGACTATTCGACGCTGAACGATGCGCCGACGGGCGCGAGCCTGCTGCATCACGCGCTGGGCGCGGCGGGGCTGGGGGTGCGCCGCAGTTACGGCAAGGAGGCGCCCCCGGCGGGCGCGGCGCTGTTCCGCATCGGCACGCGGTTTGGGCAGGCCATCCCGCGCGATTCGGACGAGGGTGTGTTTTTGGCGGCGGGCGGGCGGCTCGTTTGCACGTATTACGCGCGGGCGTATCCCGACAAGCCCAAGCCGCCAAAGGCCGAGGAAGCCAAGGAAGCCGAAGAGGCCGAGGAAGTCGAAAAAGTCGAGGAAGTCGAAAAAGTCGAGGAGACCGAAGAAACCGAGGAGGCCGAGGAAACCGAAAAAACCGAGGGTGACGCGGCGCCCCCTGCGCCTGACGCGGCGAGCGTAAAGCCGCTGGACATTTTGCGCGGCGTCGCGCTGGAGCGGCATCCGTTTTCCGCAGAGCAGGGGCACGCGGAAGGCGCATTGCCGTGGCTATCGCCCATGGCGTTCGAGTTGACGGGCGAGGCGACGAACCGCTGGCAGGTGCTGTACGCGCGTGACGGGCATCCCGTGGTGATGCGGGCGCGCTTCGGCAAGGGGAGCGTCACCGTGGCCAGCGACAGTTTCTTTTTGTCCAACGAGGCGCTGGCGGAGGCGCGTGACCCGGCGTGGCTGGCGTACCTGCTCGGGGACTGCCGCACGGTGGTGTTCGACGAGGCGGCGCACGGCCTGCGCGAGGGGCGCAACGTCGCGTGGCTCCTGCACCGCTACCGGCTGCACCTGCTGGTTGGCGCGGTCGCGCTCGTGCTGCTGCTCACGCTGTGGCAGCAGACGTGCCCGCTGCTGCCGCGCCAAGCGGCGGAGGCGGAGGAGGCCGCGCGGCGCGTCACCGAGAAGGAAGAGGGCATCGCCCGCCTGTTGCGGCGGCACGTGGCGGAGAAGGCGCTGCCGCAGGCCATCCTCGACGTGTGGGCGCAGACCGAGTCCGGCCCTGACGCCGTGTCACGGCAGGCCATCCTCGACATGATCGAGCAGCACCTATTCATCCGCACGCCGCCGCTCGACATCTGCCGCATGCTCTATACGATGGACCAGCGGGTGAACCGGCACGCTGTCCAACAAACGAAAAAGGAGAAAAACCATGGGTGATACCACCGCATTGCTGAACACACTCGACCGCACACGCGCCGAAGTCGCCAACGTCGTCTTCGGGCAGGAGACCGTCATCGACTTTTGCCTCGTGGCGATCCTGTGCAACCAGCACGCCTTGATCGAGGGCGTGCCGGGCATCGCCAAGACCCTGCTGGTGCGCACGCTGGCCGCCGTGCTGGGGTGCGACTTCGGGCGCATCCAGTTCACGCCCGACCTCATGCCGGCGGACATCACCGGCACCAGCGTCTTCGACGTGCAGACGGGGCAGTTCCGCCTCCTGCCGGGGCCGGTGTTCACCTCGTTCCTGCTGGCGGACGAGATCAACCGCGCCCCCGCCAAGACGCAGTCCGCGCTGCTCCAGGCGATGCAGGAGCGGCGCGTCACCATCGACCGCGACACGCACGCGCTGCCGCCGGACTTCACCGTCTTCGCCACGCAGAACCCCATCGAGTATGAGGGGACGTACCCGCTGCCCGAGGCCCAGCGCGACCGCTTCATGCTCAAAATCCCGATGGCGTATCCCGGGCAGGAGGAGGAGATGGCGCTCGCCCACGCGATGCTTTCGGATGACGCACCCGAGTCGCGCCTCGACCGCGCGCGCGTGTCCCCGACCCTCGACGGCGCGACGCTCGCGCAACTGCGCCAGTGCCTCGCGGGCGTCACGGTGCGCGACGAACTGGTGCGCTACGCCGTGGAGATCGTCCGCGCCACGCGCACGCGCGACAGTGTGCTGCTCGGCGCCGGGCCGCGCGCCACGCAGGCCCTCGTGCTGGGCGCGCGCGCGTTGGCCGCGGTGCGCGGCAAGGATTTCGTGACGCCCGACCACCTGCGCGAAATCGTCCTCCCCGTGCTGGGCCACCGCATGGTGCTGCGCCCCGAGCATGAGGTCGAAGGGCTGACCACGGAAGAGGTCATCACGCAACTCCTGACGGAGGTCGCGGTCCCCCGTTAACGTTATGCTCGTGCCGTCGAACAGATTGATTTTCTGGTGCGCGGCGACGCTGCTGCCCGCGGCGTTGCTGCTCACGCTTGCCCCGCACCTGCTGTGGCTCGCCGCGCTGCTGGCGGCGGCGGTGTGCGCGGCCGGCGCGATCGATGCGGCGCAGGTGCGCGGCACGGCCGTGTCGTTCGCGTTGCCGGAGGTGACGAATTTCTCGTGCGGGCGGCCGGGGGCGCTGAACGTGCGGCTGGCGTTCCCGGCCGCGCTGCAGGGGCGCGTGGTGCGCCTCGCGCTCGACGTCCCGGCGGAGGCGGGCGTCGCGGACGCGGTGCTGGACTGCCGTCTGCCGGCAGGCACCGAACAGGCGCACATCGCATGGACGTGCTGCCCTGTGCGGCGCGGCACGCTGACCGTCCGCCATGCGGCGTGCGAGGTCACGTCCGGCTTGGGGCTGTGGCACCGCATCCATCGGCAGGCCGTGCGGAGCGCCCTGCGCGTGTATCCCGACCTGCGCGGCGAGCAGCGCAAGATCGCCCCCATTTTCGTGCGCCGCGCGAGCGCGGGGGCGCACGCCTGCCGGCTGGCCGGCAAGGGGCGCGAGTTCGAGAAACTGCGCGAGTATGTGCCGGGCGACGACTTGGGCGACATCCACTGGAAGGCCACCGCGCGCCGCCGCTTCCCCATCACCAAGGTCTTTCAGGCGGAGCGCACGCAAGAGGCGTACATCGTGCTGGACGTGTCGCGCCTCTCGGGGCGCCTCCTCGGCGACGACGCGCAGACCGTGCTGGACCAGTACATCCAGACCGCGCTCACGCTCGTGCTGGCGGCGGAGCGCCTGGGCGACCGCTGCGGACTGATCGTCTTCCACCGCATGGTCGTGCGCTTCCTTCCGGCGGACAGCGGCAAGCAGCATTTCGACGCCTGCCGCAACGCGCTCTACATGTTGCAGACGGAGGCGGTCGCGCCGGACTTCCGGGACCTGTTCGCGTTCCTCCGCGCCCGCATCCCCAAGCGTGCGCTGATGCTCTTCCTCACGCACATCGACACGCCCGCGCTGGCGGAGGCGTTCCTCGACGCGTCGCGCCTGGTCCTGCGCCAGCACCTGCTGGTCGTGCCGCTGCTCACCGCGCACGACGCGCAGCCGCTCTTCTCCACGCCGCCGCCCGAGACGATCGACGATGCGTTCCGCGACTTGGCCGCGCACCTGCATTGGCGCGACCTCAACGCGCTGGAGCGCCAGTTGAGGGCCCGCGGCGTGCAGTCCTCGCTCGCGCCCGTGCGCAAGGCCACCGCCGTGCTGGGCGCGCACTACCTGACCGTGAAAGAGAGGCAACTGCTGTGATTGTTGACCTTCAACGCTTCCTGAACCGCAACGAGCCGCAGTGGCGCGCGCTCGAGGACGTGCTCAAACGCATCGAGCAAGACCCCGGCACGCCGCTGGGCATCGCGGACATCACGCGCCTCCACGCGCTGTACGAGCACGCCTCCAACAATCTGGCCGAACTGAACAGCGCGGTCTCGAACCCCGAGGTGCGCAAGTACGTGGAGACGCTGGTCATGCGCGCCTACAGCGAGGTCTATTCGCAACGGGCGCGCGCGACGCGATTCTCGCCCCTGCGCTGGCTGCTGCAGACGTTCCCGCAGACCTTCCGCAAGCACGCCGGGTTTTTCGCGCTGGCGTGCGCGATCACCCTCGGCGGCATCCTGTTCGGCGGCGGCGCGATCCTCGCCGACCCGCCGTCGCGCGAGGTGCTCATGCCCTTCGGGCACGACAAGATTGACCCCCGCAAGCGCGTGGCGGAGGAGGAGAAACACAGCCTGGACAAGACGCGCGGCCGCCACGCGTTCTCGGCGCACCTGCTCCAGAACAACGCGCGCGTGTCCGTGTTCACGTTCGCGTCGGGCATCACCTACGGCATCGTCAGCGGCATCCTGCTCTTCTACAACGGGGCGATACTGGGCGCCATCAGCACGGATTACGTCATGGCCGGGCAAGGGCGCTTCCTCGCCGCGTGGCTGCTGCCGCACGGCTCGGTGGAGATCCCCTGCATCCTGTTCGCCGGGCAGGCCGCGCTCCTGCTCGGGGCGGTCATGTTCGGCCGCCGCAGCAACCTGCGCCTCGGCCTGCGGATACGCGCCGTGCTGCCCGACCTCGTGACGCTCATCGGCGGGGCGGTGGTGCTGCTCGCGTGGGCCGCGTTGGTGGAGTCCTTCCTCTCGCAATACCACAGCCCGCGCATCTACATTCTGAAAATCGCCTTCGGCCTCGTCGAGGCGGTGCTGCTCGCACTGTTCCTCGCGTATGGCGGGCGCGGCAAAACCACATGAAAACCACCGCGCTACAGATACAGACGCCCGAGGGCGCGACGTTCACGCTGCACGTCGCGAGCCCCCTCCTGCGCGGTGTCGCGGTGCTCATCGACCAGTGCGTGATGATGGCGCTCGCGCGCGTGCTACAGGCGTTCATGATGATGCTCAACCTGGTCAGCCCGGACATCGCGACCGCCCTGTACGTGCTGCTGTACTTCCTGCTCTCGCTGCTCTACGCCATCATCCTGGAATGGTTCTGGCACGGGCAGACGCTCGGCAAGCGCCTCCTCCGCCTGCGCGTCATGGACGCATGCGGGCGACAACTGGCATTCTCGCAGATTGCCGTGCGCAACCTCCTGCGCGTGCTGGACAGCCTCCCCGTTTTCTACCTGCTGGGCGGCGCGGTGGCCTTCTTCTCCGCGCGCGGCCAGCGGCTGGGCGACACCGTCGCCGACACCGTCGTCGTCACGCTCCAGCAGCCGAAGGCGCCCAACATCCGCCCTCTGATCGCAGGGCGCTGGAACTCCCTGCGCGCGCACCCCGTGCTGGAGGCCCGCCTCCGCCAAGGCATCTCCCCTGCGGAGGCGACGCTCCTGGTGCAAGCCCTCTCCCGGCGCGACGACCTCGACCCCGCCGCCCGCCTCGCGCTCTACCGCGAGATCGCCGCCGACATCCAGTCCCGCGTCACCTTCCCCCCTACCCTGCTCGAAGACCTCACCGACGAGCAGTTCCTCCGCGACACCCTCGACTCCCTCTTCGCCTTCCATGGAAGGCACGGCATCACTGAAGAGCGCACGCGAGCGCCTTCACCACGCACGTAAGGTTCGCAACGACAGGCACGCCAGCCTGTTCAAGGCGCGATGCGGACTGATGCCCTTGCGCGACAAGGATGCAGCGGGCGCCCAGCGCCTGCGCGACCTCCGCGTCGTGGAGCGTGTCGCCGACGAGCAGCACCTGCTCCGGCGGCAACGCCAGTTTCTGGAGAAGGTTCTGCCCCAGCGCCATCTTGGAATGGCCGTGGAGATTGTCCACGCCGAAGACCTCCGTGAAATAATCGCGAATCGCGAAGTCGCCCAGCATACGGTCCAGTATGCCCTGCTCCGAAGCCGAGAGGATGGACTGCGGAAGCCCGCGCCGCCGAACCTGCTCCAGCACGTCCCGCGCCCCGTCCTGGAGGCGTATGGACGGCTCCGCCAGAAACAGGCCGTGGAACTCGCGGGCAAGGCTGTCCCAGTCCTCGCGCGCCAAAGGGAAGTCGATCTGCCTGTAAAAATCGATGACGGGGAAGCCGAACACCGCGCGGTAACGCGCAACGTCGATACGCGCCACGCCACGGCGCGTGAGCATCGTGTTGATGGCGCTGACGCACGCCAGCGTGTCATCCAGCAACGTCCCGTTCCAGTCCCAAACCACATATTGAATCGTATCTGCCCGCATACCCGTACTCATGAAAAGCGTAGAATCATACCTTCCCACCTTTCTGAAATCAAGCCGAAATCCTCTCAAAAAAACATTGCGCCGAGAACGGGAAAACGATAACCTTTTCCAAAACTGGGAGAATACTATGAAGCGCACTTGGATGAAGCTGATGACCGCTGTTTTCGGATGCTTGGCGTTTTCCGCCGCCGCGCAGACGCCGGAGGAGAACCTGCTGCACGCCACGTTTAAGGTGTTCAACAAGGACTCGTGCGCGACGGGGTTCCTGATGAGCGACATGTCTCCGGCCGCGACGCCCACGAACGTCATCCTCATCACCGCCAACCATGTCCTGAAAAAAGCGACGGGCGACTCGATACTCCTGGTGTGCCGCATTCAGGACGGCGACGGGACGTGGAAACGCTTTGACCACAAAGTCATCATCCGCAATGGCACGAACGAGCTCTGGGCGGCGCACCCCGCGCAGGACATCGCCGTGCTGCGGTGCACGCTGCCGCCGGATGCGAAGTTCTTCGCGCTCCCCCGCACGGCAATCGCCAGCGAGGCGAGCGCGCAAGCGGCCGGGCTGACCGTCGGGAGCCGCCTATTCTACTTCGGCTACCCGGCGCGGGTGGAGGCCAACGCCGCCGCATTCCCGCTGCTCCGCGAGGCGATCGTGACCGCCTACCCGCTCTTCCCCGTCGCGCGCTACCCGACCCCCTTCATGACCGCCCCGACGTTCGCCGGGGACAGCGGCGCGCCCATCGCGATGCGCCAGTCGAACACCTCCATCCCGCTGGTGGTCGGGCTGGTCGTCAGCCGCACCCACAAGAACGACACGTTCTCCAACGACGACTGGACCATCGAGTTCAAGCGCGACCTGAGCCTCGGCTCGTTCGTCCAAGCGGAATACATCCAAGAGACGTTGAACCTGCTGAACCGCGCCGCGCAACCGTAGGGGCTTGTTCACGCATTGACCAGCACGTCGCTTTTGATGGCGGCGGGGGTGAAGGTGAGCAGGGTGCGGCGGAGATTGGAGGGGGCGCCGGCGACGGCGCAGGGAAGGTATTCGGCACTCCAGCCGATAGCCCTCCCATGCGGGTCGTAGCGCTCGACGAGAACGGTCACGGGGCGCCCAACAAAACGCGTCATGTAGTCCGCGCGCTTGCCTTCCGCCAAACGGAGCAACGCTCGTGCCCGTTGCTCGCGTGTCTTGGGCGCGACGGGGCCAGGCAGCCCGACGGCGGCGGTGTGAGGGCGCTCGCTGTAGGGGAAGACGTGGATGTTGGCGAAAGGGTAGTCCCCCGCAAGGGCAAGGGTATTGGCGAATGCATCTTCCGTCTCGCCGGGGAATCCGGCAATGAGGTCGGTGCCGATGGCGATGCCGGGCAGCAACGTATAAGCCACATCAAGGAACTGTCTCACGCGCCCGATCATGTAACGGCGGCGCATGAGGCGCAGGATGGTGTCGTCGCCGCTCTGGACGGGCAGGTGGAGGAAGGGGCATATCCGCGGCTCGTCCTTCATCAGGGCGAGCAGGCCGCGCTCGACGGTACCCGGCTCAATCGAGCCGAGGCGGATCCGTCCCGCCCACGGGAGGCGCAGTAGCGCACGCAGGAGGTCAACGAGGTTATTGCCCTCATCTTGATAGCACGCGGTGTTGCATCCCGTGACGACGATTTCCTGAAAGCCGCTGTCAATCAGCGCGCGCGCCTCAGCGAGGCAGTCGGCAAGGGGGCGGCTGCGCGACACGTTCCCGCGCGCGGCCGGGACGACGCAGTAGGCGCAGCCGAACGGGCAGCCGTCCTGCACTTTGATCGCGGCGCGTTGCGTGCGCGGCATTCGGAAGGCGGGGGGGGGAACGGCTGTTTCTTGCCCGAGGCGGCGCATGACGATGGCAAGCAGGTTGTCCTTCTCGGACTGCGGCACGAACACATCAACGAGGCCGCAGAGGGCGTCGGCCTTGCAGGTCTCGGTCGCGCAGCCTGTCAGCACGATGCAGGCCTCGGGTTGCGTGGCGCGGGTGCGGCGGAGGAGTTTCATGCACTCGGCCTCGGCCTTCTGCGTGACCGCGCAGGAGTTGATGATGATGACATCCGCAGTGCCGCCGGACGGGACGCGCCGAAAACCAACGCCCTCAAACGCGGCTTCAACCTGCGAGCCTTCCGCCTGATTGAGGCGGCAACCGAAAGAACGTAGAAAGAAAGTCATGCTTGAAAAATCAGGAATTCATAAACTTAATGAATAGCATACACGTTCCCCCCTCTGCAGTCAATCCCCGGCAGGGTACAAATTGCAATATTAAATGAGCCACCCCTGAAAAGGGGAAACAGGGGCCAGAGCCCCCCCTCCCACACCCCCCGTGCGAGCGCCACGCCGCCGCCTCATTCGCTGGTTCATTTTGCTTGCAATTCGCCAGAAAGAATTTCACGCGCGTTTCCCCTCTGCGGTCAAAAAAAAATCTGCGGCGCATTTTTACATTGCCCGCAAAGGCCTAAAAAAGATATACTACACGCTTTATGGCAAAAGAAGAGCATAACGACCTGCCACCAACCCCGCCGCCTTTGCCCGCGCAGGCGAAGGAGCGGAAGGAGGAGGGCAAAGCGATCAGCGGCGTGCTTCCGCCGAGATGGATCCCGTGGCTCATCATCGCGCTCATGGCGCTGATGATGGCGGGGCTGTATTTCCTCAAACCCGAGAGCGCCCTGCGGGAGATTGACCCGCTCGAATTCCGCCGGATGGTTGAAGAGAGCCTTGTCGAGAAAGTGGAGTGGGTGGAGGACTCGAACGGCGCCAGTTACCTGAGCGGCCGCGAGCGGGGGGACGCCAAGAAACGCTTCCGCGTCAACCTCCCGCCGGGCGAGAACCAGAACATGAAGGACTTCCTGCTGGAGCACAACATCCAGCACCCGTTCGTCAAGCGCATCAACATGCTCATGATGCTGCTGATGTCGCCGCTGCTGTTCCTCGTCATCGGCATCCTGCTGTTCGTCTTCATCATGCGGCAGATCAAGAGCGCGAACTCGGGCGCGATGAATTTCGGCAAGAGCCGCGCGAGGATGCTGTCGCAGGACAAGAAGAAAATCACGTTCGAGAACGTCGCGGGCATCACGGAGGCGAAGGAGGACGTGCAGGAGATCGTCGAGTTCCTGAAGGACCCGAAGAAGTTCCAGAACCTCGGCGGGCGCATCCCCAAGGGGGTGCTGCTCATGGGGCCGCCCGGCACGGGCAAGACGCTGCTGGCCAAGGCCATCGCGGGCGAGGCGGGCGTGCCGTTCTTCAGCATCAGCGGGTCGGACTTCGTGGAGATGTTCGTGGGCGTGGGCGCGTCGCGGGTGCGCGACATGTTCGAGCAGGGCAAGAAGAACGCGCCGTGCCTCATCTTCATCGACGAGATCGACGCGGTCGGGCGCAGCCGCTTCGCGGGCCTCGGCGGCGGCAACGACGAGCGCGAGCAGACGCTCAACGCCCTACTCGTCGAGATGGACGGCTTCGAGACCTCCGAGGGGGTCATCATCATCGCGGCGACGAACCGTGCGGATGTGCTGGACCCCGCGCTGCTGCGCCCCGGCCGCTTCGACCGCCAGATCGTCATCGACCTGCCGACGCTCACCGACCGCGAGGCCATCCTCAACGTCCATGCGGCGAAGGTGAAACTCGGGCCGGACGCGGACCTCTCGCGCATCGCGCGCGGCACGCCGGGTTTCTCGGGCGCGGACCTCGCGAACCTGCTGAACGAGGCCGCCCTGCTGGCGGCGCGCGGCAACAAGGAGGCCGTGCAGCACACCGACCTCGAGGAGGCGCGTGACAAGGTGCTGTGGGGGCGCGAGCGCAGGAGCCGCGCCATGGATGACAAAGAGCGCAGGACAACGGCTTGGCACGAGGCGGGTCACGCCCTGTTGCAGGTACTGTGCGAGCACGCCGAGCCGTTGCACAAGGTCACCATCATCCCGCGTGGGCAGTCGCTGGGCTCGACCATGTCGCTGCCGGAGAAGGACGTGCTGAACCGCACGCGCAATGACCTGCTGGACCTCTTGGTGGTGCTGGCGGGCGGGCGCATCGCGGAGGCGCTCTACACGGGCGACATCTCCACCGGCGCGCGCATGGACATCAAGATGGCCAGCGAGATCGCGCACCAGATGGTCTGCGCCTACGGCATGAGCGACGCCTTCGGCTTCCAGTCGTTCGGGAGTAACCAGGAGACGCTTTTCCTCGGGCGCGAGGTCACGCGCAACCGCCAGTCCTACAGCGAGGAGACCGCCCGCAAGATCGACGCGGAGGTCGCGCGCCTCGTGACGGCGGCCTACGCCCGCGCGGAGCAGATGATTCTCGCGAACCGCGAGAAACTGGAGATGCTGGTCGGGCAGTTGATGGAGCATGAGACCATGGACGGCCGTGCGGTCGAGAATCTGCTCAACCCCCCGCCCCCGCCTCCCGAGCCGGACCTCTTTGACTTCGCTGCCGAAGCGCAGAAAGCCCAGACCCCGCCAACGGAGGATGCCCGTGAAGACGTGGCTGTGCCAGAACAACCGGATTGATTTGACCCGCACGCGCGTGATGGGCATCGTGAACGTCACGCCCGACTCGTTCTCGGACGGCGGGCAGTGGTTCGACCCGGGACGCGCCGTCGCGCACGGGCTGAGGCTCGCGGCGGAGGGCGCGGACATCCTCGACATCGGCGGCGTCTCGACGCGGCCGGGCGCGGGCGAGGTGGAAGAGGCCGAGGAGTTGCGGCGCGTGCTGCCCGTCATCGAAGGGCTCGCGCGGCAGACGGGCGTGCCGTTGTCGGTGGACACGTCCCGCGCGAGCGTGGCGCGGGCGGTGATCGAGGCGGGCGCGTGCATCGTGAACGACGTGGCGCGGTTCGACGGCGACGCGGAGATGGCCGTCGTCGTGCGCGAGACCGGCGCGGGGGTGGTGCTGACGCATTCTCGCACGTCCCATGACGACACGCAGTATGCGGATGTCGTAGAGGAGGTGAAGGCCGCGCTGGAGACCGCGCTCGCGTATGCGCGGGCGCAAGGCATCGCGGAGGAGGTCTGCGTGATCGACCCGGGACTGGGGTTCGCCAAGACGACGGCGCAGAACGTCGCGCTCCTGCGGCGGCTCGATGATTTGATTGGGGTTGCGCCCGTGCTAATCGGCGCGTCACGCAAGCGGTTCATCGGCGAGTTGGTAGCGCACGGCGTCCCCGCCGTGCAGGAGATTGGAGGGCGAGCGTCCCCGCGAGCCGATCGAGCCGAGGCAGCGCAGCGGCTAGGCGGCAGCATCGGCGCCGCCGTGTGGTGCGCATTGCGCGGCGCGGCAATCGTGCGCGTACACGACGTGAAGGAAACGGTCGAGGCATTGCGCATCGTGAGCGCGATTGAGGGTTGAGTTTGGTGTTTGGATGAGATGAGAACGTGTCGGAGAAAATTTGGATGCCGGTTATTTATCCGCAAGGCCTTCAGCCTTGATAGGCTAGCCGTGCCGTCACGTAGGGCGTTGCCCCAGCCCCATTGGTCGCGCTTGCGCCAACGGGGTCCCCTCCCTATCATCCGCAAGGCCGTTGGCCTTGTGCCTACGCAATGGAATCTCCGTCTAATGACGAAGGGCGAAGCCCTTCCGTATCATAGCGCAGGGCAACGCCCTGCGTTATGGGCAACAAAAAAAATCAAGGCTGAAAGCCTTGCGGATATAAAGTTAACGTTATGCCACAGTCATTAACCAACGTCTATGTCCATATCGTGTTCAGCACGAAAAACCGCTGCCCGCTCATCGACGACAGCGTCAGGCAGACGTTGTGGGCGTACATCGGCGGGATATGCAGGACGTTGGAGTGTTTCGCCTTCCGTGTCGGCGGGACGAGCGACCATATCCACATCTGCTGCCTGTTGTCGAAAAAGGTGACGCAGGTCGAGTTGCTGCAAGAGGTCAAACGGAAATCCTCCCTGTGGATGAAAACCCAAGGCGCGCGCTATGCCGATTTTTACTGGCAGGACGGGTACGGGGTGTTTTCCGTCAGCCCGCCGGAGACCGGGAAGGTCGCCGAGTACATCGACAACCAGCACGAGCATCACAAGACGCGCACGTTTCAGGAGGAGTTCTTGGCGTTCCTGAAAAAATACGGGGTGGAATACGATGAGCGGTATTTATGGGATTAGCGCCTAGGGATATTTTCGTATGTTGAGCGGAATACTGACATGAAAAAGAACCGTATAGTTAAAAGAGGAATTATCGTCGCCGGGCTTTTAGCGGTGCTTGCAACGATAACCGTGCCGAACTTCTTGCCAGGCTCGGGCATCAACGACGGTTACGATGAAATCGACATCATGACAGGTCGGGTTAGAAACACATGGAAACTCTGGTTCGTCACGGTTTGGAGCAAGACCGAGGATTCGGAAATAACAAAAGCACTCACGCCCGAAGATTTTTACGACACCACGCCAAACTGGAAGCGGGTTATTTATATCCCCCCGCCACTGACGTTATGCCGTTGGCATATACATTATATTTATCACGGGGCAATCCATCAGGCAATCCGTTTGCACACTATCTGGCATATGATGGAAACCACCGATATTCTTTCGGGAACCGATCTTGATACGTTCAAACGCAAGACCGCGAAGGATCTTTTGTTACTATGGCAGGAAGGTGGTCAAGATTTCGTAGCGAACGATTATCTGGCATATCTGGATGATATGCTTTCTCGGTGGGAGACACCTGCGGCGTCAATCGACGAACGTAAAGCGGATATCGACGTACTCCTTGCGTTGAAGGTCGTCAAGACAGAAACCATTGACGGCAAAACCGTCACCAAGTTTAACAACCCTGATGAACGCCGTTAGGATTTAACATGAGTTTCGTATGTTAAGCGGGATATTACAGATTGGGTTTAGGGACATCGCGCAGGTGCTGATTTTGTACCTCGTGGTCTATTGGGTCTTGCGCTATGTGCGCGGGACGCGGAGCGCGCAGATGCTGCTGGGCGGGGGGCTGATCGTCGGCGTGCTGCTGGTGTTCACCTACCTGCTGAGTTTCGATGTGCTGGCGCACGTCATCTACTTCCTGCTGGGGTATGTGGCGGTCATCATGATCGTCGTGTTCCAGCACGAGCTGCGCCGCGCCCTCGCGCTGCTGGTGGGCAAGACGCTCTTCCCGAAGGCCGCCCACACGCGCCAGGCGCACCTCCCGGAGACGCTGGCGCACTGCGTGCAGAAACTCGCGTCGAAGCAGGTCGGCGCGCTCATCGCGGTGGAGCGCGGCATCTCGCTGGCGGGCTACGAGGACACGGGCGTCAAGCTCGACGCGCTCATCAGCCAGGAGCTGCTCGTCTCGCTCTTCACGCCGCCCCTGCCGCTGCACGACGGCGGCATCGTCGTGCGCAACGGGCGCATCGCGGCGGCGCACTGCCTGTTCCCCATCTCGAACCAGGTGGCGCTGAACGCGTCGGGGATGCGCCACCGCGCGGCCGTAGGGCTGAGCGAGGAGACGGACGCGGTCATCATCACGGTGTCGGAGGAGACGGGGGTGGTGTCGGTGGCGTACAGCGGCCGGCTGCGCCGCTACCCCGAGAACGCGGAGAAGCGCGTCCTGCGCTGGCTGCGCTTCGCGATGCCGGGGATGCGCGCGCGGCCCTCGACGTTCTCGGAGTGGCTGGGCACGGCGCTCACGCGCCAGTGGAAGAGCATCCAGACCCAAGCCGGAGAGGAGGCGGAACGTGCAAACGATTAACTGGCGTGACATCCTGCGGATGATGTTCGTGCGCGATTGGCCGTGGAAGGCGCTGTCGCTGGCCATCGCGTGCATGATCTACTTTTCGATACGCGCGCAGATCAGCCACCTGCGCACGGTGTCCGTGCCGGTGGACGTGGCGTTCGCCGTGGCGGACACGGGCTTCGCGATCGAGTCCGTCGAGCCGCGCTCGGCGCAGGTGACGCTGCGCGGCTCGTACTCGGCGCTGAACCAGCTCAACCCCGAGAACATGCTCTTCGACATCAACCCCAAGCCGCGGCGCAACGCCGCCGCGCAGAAGGATTCCGAGACGGTGAAGCTGAGCGCGTTCCAGCTGCGCAACGCCAACGGCCTGCGCATCGTGGACATCGAGCCCAAGCGCGTGCTGGTCAAGTTCGACGTGCCGATGAACCTGACGCTGGGCGTCGCGCGGCCGGAGCTCACGGGGGCGGCGCGCGGGCAGGTGCGCCTGAGCTACGACCAGACGAACGCGGTGGTCACCGGCTCGCGCCGCCTGCTGGCCACGCTCGCGCCGGACAAGGTGCAGGTGCTGTCCTCGCCCATCAACGTCGAGGGGCGCACCATGAGCTTCCAGACGCGCGTGGCCCTCTACCCGCCCGACCACCCGACGCGCCTTAAGGTCACGCCGTCCGAGATGGTCGTGGAGGTGCAGATCACCAGCGAGAAGACGTCCGCGCGCATCGAGCGCGTCCCCGTGCACGTCCTCCCCGCCGCCGCCGGGGGCGCGCCGTGGGTCTGCTCGCCGCCGCACGTTGAGCTGGAGGTGGCCGGGGGCGCGGAGGAGGTGGCCCACCTCGGGCCGGAGGATTTCTCGGTCATCGCGAACACGATGCACCTCGACCCCTCCCCCACCGCCGGCAAACAGATCGTGACGCTGACCGTGCTGGTGCGCCAGGGCACGGCGGTGACGGCCTCCGCCGTCCCCGGCTCCGTCGAACTGCAAATCCTTTCCTCACCTGAACAAGACCCCTAGCGACAGGCTTTTTATGGACGACCCGACCGACACACCCGTTGACCGCCACGAGACCGAGCGCCGCGCCCACCGCAGGCTCATCGGCATCATCCTCTTCCCCATCGCGTTCTTCCCCCTGCTCAGCATGATGACGTACAACTGGCGCGACATCTCCATGCTCAACGCCCCCCCCCTCTCGCCCCCGGCGAACCTCATCGGGCTGGCCGGCGCGTGGTCGGTGTTCGCGGGCTACACCATCTTCGGCCTGGCGCTCTGGGTCGTGCCCGTCTTCGTGCTGCTCTTCAGCGCGATCCTCCTCTACGGGAAAATCCGCCGCACGTGGAAAATCCTGCTCTGGACGCCCGTGTTCCTCGTGGCCCTCTGCTGCCTCGTGCAGCTGGGCAGCGAGACCGTCTTCGCCCTGTGGCTGGAGCGCCTGAACCTCGTGGACGCAGGCGGCGCCATCGGCTTCTACCTGATGACCCGCCTGCTGGCGAAATGGTTCAGCCCCGTCGGCGCGGGCATCCTGACGGCGAGCGTCATGCTGTTCGCCGCCGTCATGGCCGTGGGCATCCGCAACACCGCCGCCGAGCTCGGGCGCCTCACGGGCTGGTGGTCCATGCGCCAGCAGACCCGCAAGCAGAGGTCCGCCGAAGAGGCCGAGGCGGAGGCGCAGGCCGCCGCCGCCAAGCGCGACGAGGAGCTGCTGGAGCGCGCCCGGCGCGCCAGCGAGGAGGCCAAGCGCGTCCGCGAGGAAGAGCGCAAAGCCAAGGCCGCCGCCGCGCGCCCCCCCAAGGAGCCGCCCGCGCGCAAGCCCCCCGCGCCCCCCGCCAGGGACGACGCGCCCGACCTCTCGGGCTACCCGCTGCCCCCGGTCTCCCTCCTCAACCCCGCCACCGGCCCCGCCGCCGACCACGGCAACATCCGCGAGATCGCCGACATCCTCGTCGAGACCCTCAGCCACTACAAGATCCCCGTCGAGGTGGTCGGCGCCATCTCCGGCCCCGTCGTCACGCAGTACGAGCTGCGCCCCGCGCCGCACATCAAGCTGGGGAGCATCAAGAGCCTGCAAGGCAACCTCCAGATGGCCCTCGAGGCCAAGACCATCCGCATCGAGGCCCCCATCCCCGGCAAGAACGCCGTCGGCATCGAGATCCCCAACCGCCGCGCGCGCGCCGTCACCTTCCGCGAGATCCTCGAAGGCCCCGCATGGGAGGGGAACACCTGCGCGATCCCCCTCGTGCTCGGCAAGGACGTCGCCGGCAACGACATCGTCTATGACCTCACCAAGGCCCCCCACCTGCTCGTCGCCGGCGCGACGGGCGCGGGCAAGAGCGTCTGCCTCAACGCCATCATGACCGGCTTCCTCATGAGCCGCTCCCCCGAAGACCTCCGCCTCATCCTCGTGGACCCCAAGCGCGTCGAGTTCACCGCCTTCAACGACCTGCCCCACCTGCTCGTCCCCGTCATCAACGAGCCCAAGCGCGTCGCCTTCGGCCTGCGCTGGGCCCTCATCGAGATGGACAAGCGCTACAAGCTGCTCAACAAGGTCGGCTGCCGCAACATCGCCGCCTTCAACGCCCGCCTCATGCAGGGCGACCTCTTCGGCACCGAGCCCGCCGAGGAGTTCAGCGAGGCCATCCCCGCCAAGCTCCCCTACATCGTCATCGTCATGGACGAGGTGGCGGACATCATGGCCGCGGTCGGCAAAGAGGTCGAGCCGGCCATCGCCCGCCTCACCGCCCTCTCCCGCGCCGTCGGCATCCACCTCATCATCGCCACCCAGCGCCCCTCCGTGGACGTCATCACCGGCACCATCAAGGCCAACATCCCCGGGCGCATCGCCTTCAAGGTCTCGCAGGCCAACGACAGCCGCACCATCCTCGACAACCCCGGCGCCGAAGACCTCATCGGCAAGGGCGACATGCTCTTCCTGCGCGAAGGCTCCCTGCTCCAGCGCGCCCAAGGCGCATGGGTCAGCGACGACGAGATCAACCGCGTCGTCGAGTTCGTCAAGCAGCACACGCGCCCCTGCTACGACCAGGCCCTCGTCAACAAGCTCGACCGCATCAAGGAGGCCCCCCCCGAAGACGACCTGGACGACGGCGGCGGCGACGACTCCCCCGGCGCCCCCGCCCCCTCCCGCGCCGACGCCGACGACGACTCCGACGATGCCATGGTCATCAAGGCACTTGAGGTCATCCGCATGACGCGACGCGCCGCCGCAAGCCTGCTGCAACGCCGCCTGCGCATCGGCTACAACCGCGCCGCGCGGCTCATGGACATCCTCGAAGAGCGCGGCATCGTCGGCCCGCAGGTCACGGCAGGTTCCGGCGCGCGCGAGATCCTCGTGGACCTCGACGCCTTCCTCGCCTCCGCCAACTACGGCGATGCCGCCAGCGCAACGCCTCCCGGCCTCCCCGAGGACGACTCCGACATCCCCGAAGAGGATTGAGCCCCCCTTAAGCCAGAATTCCGCGTTAAGGAAAAACAGACTGTTTTCATTAACCCAGGTTACGCATTAGCATCTTTTTTCAATCCCCGCTTTACAACCGCAGAGAATCTGCGACACGGATGGCGTCACCGGGTGTGCTGGCGGTTGGGTTTAACAGGCTGGGGGGTGCGGTGATGCGAGAAGAAATCCCAGATGAACGCAGTGGCGTCGAAGGTGTCGATGCAGGGACCGGCGATGGCCTGGGGGAGGTTGCGGGCACCGCCGGGCCAGTAGTGCCCGTGGCCGGGGATGACGACCGACATGATTTCTTTGGCGTCGCCCGGATGGCCGCTGGATGCGATGAGCACGCCGTCTTTGCGCGGGGCGTGTTGGGCGAACGCGGCGGTTGCCCCCGCCGCGCGGCACCAGCGGGCGAGCATTTCCTCCACGGACGGCTTGGGCGTGGTGTTGACGGCGCGCGTCGCGCCGGGCAGTGTGACGATGCCGCCGCCCAGCGGGTTCAGCGGGTCGCTCGCACCGGTGACGTAGCACAGCGGCACGGGGTGCGCCGGTTTCGGGTGCGGGTCCCAGCAGGCCCCGGCGACCGGCGCGATGGCGGCGATGCGCCGCCGCGATTCCGCGCCGAAGCGGAACGTCATAGCACCGCCGTTGGAAAACCCCGTCACATAAATCCGCTGCTCGTCCACGGCGAAGCGCCCGATGATTCCGTCGAGCATCGCGTCGAGGAACGCCACGTCGTCAATCAGCGCGGCGTTGTCGCCGTGCGTGAAGCGCCCCGAGCCGTCGTTCCACGTCTGCGGGTTCCCGCGGAAACGCGCGGGCTGCGAGGGGTCACGCGCAAGGGCGTCCGGGTAGGCGACGAGGAAGGCCTCCGCGTCCGCCTTCGGCTGCCAGTTCGTGTCGCGCAACGCGCCGCGCCCCGTGCCGCCGCCGCCGTGCAGGAGGACCACGAGCGGGAGCGGCGATGTGCCCGTGTATCCCGGCGGCGCGTAAACGCCGTATGACCGCTCATAGCCGCCGCTCGCGAGGGTGTGCGCGGAATGCCCAGCGCGGGCGGGCGGGCCGGGCGCGGCATCCGGCTGCGGGCGGGCGGCGCATCCGGCGGCAAGCAGCAAGGCGAGGGCGAGGGTTCTCATGCATCGTTCCTCGGGGTCACTGCATCCGCACGGGCGTGAACACGAACGCGGGTTCTTCGTAAGGGTGCGCGGCGCGGATGGCGGCGATGACGGCGGGGATGTCGGCGTCGGCGCAGATGGCCTCCACGCGGTACTCGGGGACGCTCACGACAACGCCGCGCTCGCCGATGGCCGGGCTGCTGCCCTCCAGCGGCCGGAACTGGCCCTGCCCGAGGACCTGCCAGCAACAGCGGTCGTAGGCGGCGTAACGCCCCGCACCGGCCGCGAAGATGGCTTCCTTGACCTGCTCCACGTGCGTTTCAGGGATATAGACGGTAAGTTTGTGCATCAGGGTTCCTCTGCTTGCAATTGGACAGGATTTCAGTGGGGCGCTTTTTTTGACAGGGTTAACAGGGTTACGTTTTTTTTGACAGGATTAACAGGATTGTTTTTTTTGACAGGGTTAACAGGGTTGCGTTTTTTTGACAGGATTAACAGAATTTGTTTTTTTTTGACAGGATTAACAGGATTGGGGAAACGAGCAGCAAAACTAGAAACTAGAAACTAAAAACTAGAAACTAGCCCTCCCTCCCATCACCCCTTCTGCACCATGTCGGTGACGGCGCGGAGGAACTGGTTGACATCCGCGAAGCGGCGATAGACGGAGGCGAAGCGGATGTACGCCACCTCGTCCACGCGGTGCAGGCGGGCCATGAGCATCTCGCCGAGCGTGTCGGACGTGACCTCCGTCTCGCCCTCGAGTTCCGCGATGATCTGGTCCACCAGATCGTGTATCTGGTCCGCGCTGATGGGGCGCTTCTCGCAGGCGCGCGAGATGCCGCGCTCGAGTTTGACGCGGCTGAACTCCTCGTGCCGGCCGTCGCGCTTGATGACGCGCAACTCGTCCTTGACGATCTCCTCGTAGGTGGTGAAGCGGAACTCGCAGGCCAGGCACTGGCGGCGGCGGCGTATGGACGCGCCCTCGCGCGCCGAACGGCTGTCCAGCACCTTGTCGTCGCTATGGCCGCACTTGGGGCAACGCATAAAGCACCCTCTCAGGTGATCGCCATCACACGGTCGATGAGCGTGTTGACCGAAAGGTCTTTGAGCATGTGCTTCTGCGGGATGTTCAGGTTGGCGACGTGCTGGAGGTCGGCCTCGGGCAGGTCCATGCCATAGACCACGGCCTTGACGCCGCGCGTGTTGGGCAGGCGCGCGAGCATCGCCGCGACCTCGTCCGCGCTCATGCCCTCCAACTCCAGGCGCATCACGACGGCGTCCGGCGCGAACTTGACGCACGCCTCCAGCGCCTCCGGGCCGGTCCTGGCGGTCACCACCGAGAACCCCGCCTGCGCGAACTCGCGGCTGAGCGTCGCGAGCAGTTCGGCGTCGCCGTCCGCCACGACGAGGCGGCGCGTGGCCTTCTGCCCCGCCGCGGCCGGGCTTTCCGCCGACGACCTGAACAGGATATGCCCCACCTCCAGCAGGAGGTCGGCCGGCGCGCAGGGCTTGGCCAAAAAGCCCGCGATCTGCTTGTCCGCGAAATACTCCGCCATGGACGCGCGGGCGGTCAGCACCAGCACCGGCAGCAGGGTGCTGCCGTCAGGGTTCGTGATGCGATCCAGGAAGCCCACGCCGCCCATGCCCGGCATCCCCATGTCGAGGATGATCAGGTCCGGCTGGAGCGAACGCAGTTTCACCAGCGCATCCTCGCCGCTGGGCGAGCATGCCACCTCGTAGCCTTCAAAGCGAAGGAAATCGCCCAGCGTCTCAAGCAGGCTGGGGTCATCATCAATCAACAATAATTTGCGCTTACTCGTTTCCATAAGAAGCAACCAGTGTAGCGCGTTTGCCGTCACATTTCAAACACAATTTTTTCAGGAGGGGATTTTCGTTCGGAATTTCATGCAAAGGTCGAAGGCACAGAGGGATTTTTGATTTTAGATTGAAAAAACGATTCTGTAAAATCCTGTTAATCCTGTCTAAAATAAACACCTGTTTTCCTTAACCACAATAGAATGCACAATGGACACTATTTTGTGCCTATTGCGAAAACCATTGTGTCCATTGTGGTAAAAGTCATCCTGTTAATCCTGTCTAAAGACTCTGTGTCCCTTCGTCCCTGCGCGAAAACAACCTTGTCAGAAAAACACCTTCGCGAAGCGGAGGATGCCTTGCTTCCACGGGACGCGGTGGGAGACGCCGGAGGCGTTCTTGAAGCTGGCGAGGTTGGCGACGTACCAGCGGTAGTTGCGGATGAGCGCGTCTTTGTTGGAGTGGCGGGGGGCGTAGCCGAGGATGCGCTCGGCTTTCTCGATGCTGACGAAGGAGTCCTCGCAGGCGGTCTCGTACACCCACTTGTAGAGGGGCGAGAGGTGGAGCATCTCGAGGAAGCGCAGCGCCCAGATCATCGGGGCGGCGGGGAAGCCGCGGATCTTCTTGCCGTGGCCGGCGTCGTCCAGCACGGCCTGGTAGTCCTCGCGCATGGTGGTGAACTGCTTCGCGCCGATGTTGAAGGTGTCGTTGGCGGTGGCGGGGTCTCGGGTGAGCGTGAGCCAGATGGCCTCGCACAGATCCTCCACGTCGAGCAGCTGGTAGCGGTTGCGGCCGTTGCCGATCATCGGGAAGCCGTGGCCGGTGTGCGCCCAGTCGTAGAAGAGCGCGAACACGCCAAGGCGTTCGGGGCCGATGAAGGACTTGGGGCGGATGATGGGGACGCACATCCCCTGCTCGCGGAAGCCGAGGCAGACTTCCTCGGCCATGATCTTGGCCTTGCCGTAGGGGCCCACGCCGATGAGTTTGTCGGTCTCCAGCAGCGGGTGGTGGTCGGGGATGCCATAGACGGCGGTGGAGGAGATCATCACCATGCGCTCGACGCCGAAGCCCTGCGCGGCGGCGAGGACGTTGCGCGTGCCGTCCACGTCGGTCGTCATGATGTCCTGCTCGGAGTAGAGCGGGAGCGCGGCGGCGCAGTGGATGACCCACGTCGCACCCTCCATGGCCTTGCGCAGGACCGGCACGTCGCGGATGTCGCCGACGGCCGCGCTGATCTCGCCCTTCTCGGGATAGTCGAACGGCACGAGGTCAATGGACGCGATGTCCGTGATGCCCTTGCCCCGCAGGAAACGAATCAGGTTGATGCCCAGAAAACCGCTGCCGCCCGTCACTAACACTTTCTGCATAATCTATACCCTCGTTGAAAAAACAGTATAGCCTATCTTGCGCCGAGACCGCAAGTGTAGTACACTGGCGCACATGATTTTCTCGCTCACAGAAGACGCGCTGGCGCAAGCGGCCGGCATCCTCAACGCGGGCGGTGTCGTGGTCATCCCGACCGACACCGTTTACGGCATCGCTGCGCACCCGCGCCACCCCGAGGCCGTGCGGCGCATCTGCACCATCAAAGGCCGCCCCACGGGCAAGCCCATCGCGCTGCTCGCGACGGACACGGAAGCCGTCACGCGTTTCGGCGCGGACTTCCCCGACGCAGCCAAGCGACTCGCCGAGAAACACTGGCCCGGCGCGCTCACGCTCGTGCTGCCCTGCGGCGACGGCTACGAAGGCTTCCGCGTCCCCGCGCACGACGCGGCGCGGCGGCTCCTCGCGCTGTGCGGCGGGACGTTGCGCGTGACCAGCGCGAACCTCAGCGGCGCCATGCCCGTGCGCGACGCCGCCGACGCGCTCAAAGACATCGGGCTGGAGGCCGACATGATCCTCGACGGCGGCACCTCCCCCGGCGGCACCGCCAGCACCGTCGTCAAGGTCGCCCCTGACGGGACGCTCGCAGTGATCCGCGAAGGCGCGATAAAAAAGATTTTTCATTGATGCGTGAACCAGAATGTATGACGTTTTTTTTAGACAGGATTAACAGGATTTTTAACCACGATGGGTACAATGGGGTTCACGGTTGACACAAGCATCGTGTTTAAGGTGAAGTTGTCACAGCCATCTATGAAAACGCCGAAGGCGTGTAACGTGAGTAACCGCCGGTGGCGCGAGCGTATGCGAGCGGAACCGGCGGTTACTCATGTTTAGCACCTGCGGCGCTATGTGACAACATCAGGCTGGCAAGCGTCGTAGAGACGGATGATTATCCGTCTCCTGAAGGCAATGACACGGGGAGACGGATAATCATCCGTCTCTACCATTAAACCTGTCGTGATATGGAGGGGGGGGGGCCTCGCGGG
>Ga0082212_10001290_pt1 | contig 36991 bp, 27 predicted proteins | sample TergutNt197P3_FD_71548 | JGI IMG/M metagenome (GOLD analysis project Ga0082212, IMG submission 71548) | Neocapritermes taracua P3 segment gut microbial communities from Petit-Saut dam, French Guiana - Nt197 P3 | ecosystem: Host-associated > Arthropoda: Insects > Digestive system > Gut ...
CGACCGCAAGTATTCAGGATTCAGTATTCAGAAATCAGAATGCGGGTAACTTTTCGCTTCGCGAAAACTATTGAACAAAATTCTTGTTTTTTATTTACGAAACGAGTTCGTAAGCTACTAATGCGGTCTTCGAGCACAAGTAAACAGGTTGAAGAATCAATAAAGAGTTTTCCGAAGTTTATTGACTTATGGCAGGGATAGGTATATAATTTAGTAAACAAAGCTAATTTGGCTTAAATATAGGCCGGGAAAAGAGGTGGCAAAAGGTTATGAAGAATCTTGGCGGCAATAAATTCGTTGCCTTGCTGATTATTATATCCCTGATTGCCGTTTCGATTTTTTCTTATGGCTATATAATAACCAATATTAACCATATTTGCCACGATAAAGCTTGCAAGCCTTGTGAGCAAATCACCTATTGGAGCAATAGCCTGCGTCTGATCTCCGGTGTCTTACTTTGCATATTTGTTACTTTCAGCTTTTCTACCCCGATACTTACTACTAATGGGAAGCAGAAGTATTCTATAAAACATATAAATAATCCTGTTATGCTAAAAGTAAAATTAAATAATTGAGCCGCCTTTGATCAATTCACAATTGCCGTAAGGGTTATAAGTGAAATCAAGAAGCGGAAACGGATTATTGAGGCAGCTTGGAGGGGATTTTTTGCCCCTTGATCTGTTTTGGCTTCTTTCTAAAGGAGGCTTTTTTATGTCCGGAAAAACCCTGGCATTTTTTGCCATGGCGGTTGTTTTTGGGATATTTTCTCTAGCAGCCGGTGGTTGTGAGGTCAATGAGCCGCCGGAAAAAGATAACGGGAAAATCAATATTGTGGCTACTATATTTCCCCAATATGATTTTTGCCGTGCCATAGCGGGGGATAGGGCCAACCTTTCCCTCTTGATCAAGCCCGGCGTTTCTGTGCATTCTTTTGAACCTTCGGCTGCGGATATGAAAAAAATCGATGATGCCGATGTGTTTATTTATATCGGCGGGGAAAGCGATGCCTGGGTAGGGCGGCTTTTGTCTTCCCTGGATACTTCCAATAAACATATCATCAGCCTGATCGATCAGGTGGATGCCGTGATGGAAGAAATAGGAGAAGGCATGGAAGATGATCCGGATGATGGAGAGGAAGAGGATATCTACGATGAACATATTTGGACTTCCCTCCAAAATTCGCTGAAACTGATCCAAGTGATAGCTGATAATTTGGCGGAAATCGATCAGGAAAATAGAGAATTTTACCAGCAAAACGCTGCTGCCTATATAGACCAAATCAAGGAGCTGGATCAAGAGATAAGGGATATTGTCCAAAATGCCCGGCGAAATACCATCGTCATTGCGGATAAATTCCCCTTCCGCTATTTTGTTGATGAATTCGGCCTGGATTATTATGCGGCCTTTCCCGGCTGCAGCGACCAGGCTGATGCCAGTGCAAGTACCATCGCCTCTCTGATAAAAACTGTTATTGAGGAGCAAATACCCTGTATATACTATGTCGAGCTGAGCAATCAAAATGTAGCCCGGGCAGTCAATGAGCAAACAGGGGCTCAAATGCTGCTGCTCAATTCCTGCCAAACCCTGAGCAAGGAAGATTTTGACGCAGGCGCCACCTATCTTTCCCTGATGCGTGCCAATGCCCAGGCTCTCAAGGAGGGATTGAACTGATGAATATTCTCTCTTGCCGGGAGCTATATATTAAGTATGATGCTAAGGCAGTGGTAAAAAATGTCAGTTTCGACCTGAAAGACGGCGATTATTTATCTATAATCGGCGAAAACGGTTCCGGCAAAACAACACTGATGAAAAGCATATTGGGCCTGATCAAACCGGTTGCAGGCCATATTGAATTTCAGGGCATAAAGCAGATAGAAATCGGTTATCTGCCTCAGCAGACATCAATACAAAAAGATTTTCCTGCCAGCGTACTGGAGGTAGTACTTTCCGGCTGTCTGAACAGACATGGTTTTTTACCTTTCTATTCATCCCGGGATAAAAAAAGAGCCCAGGAAAACCTGGAAAATCTTGGTATTGATCAGCTCAAAAGAAAGGCCTATTGCGACCTTTCCGGCGGCCAGCAGCAAAGAGTGCTTTTAGCCCGTGCTCTTTGCGCCACGGAAAAAGTGCTGATGCTCGACGAGCCGGTCACCGGGCTGGATCCCGCCGCCAGCGAAGAATTATATACTTTGCTAAATAAACTCAACAGTGAAGGGATAGCGATCATCATGATTTCCCACGATGTCAAAAGCGCCGTAAAATATGGCAGTAAGATTTTACATCTGAAAACAGAACCCCTCTTTTTTGGCCTGGCATCAGAATATGGGAAAACAGATGTTGGAAGTAAAATGCTGAGAGGTGAAACTCATGTTTAGCATACTTCAGGAATATTTTTCCTATGCCTTTGTTGTCCGGGCCTTATATGTCGGCATCTTTGTTGCTTTGTGCTCGGCTTTGTTGGGTGTCAGTCTGGTTTTAAAACGCTATTCCATGATTGGCGACGGACTTTCCCATGTGGGTTTTGGTACCTTGGCCATTGCCATGGCCCTAAATCTGGCGCCGCTGCAGGTTTCCATACCTTTGGTCTTACTGGCGGCCTTCCTCTTGCTGCGCGTAAGCGAGAACAGCAAAATCAAAGGCGATGCGGCTATTGCCCTGATTTCCAGCAGTTCGCTGGCGCTGGGGGGAATAATCATTGCCGTATCCACAGGTATGGGCGCGGATGTTTGCAATTATATGTTCGGCGCTATCCTGGCCATGAGAATAAGTGATGTCTATTTAAGCATCGGCGCCGCGGCGGTGGTATTGATCCTGTATCTAATATTTTATAACAGGATTTTCACCGTTACTTTTGATGAAAGCTTTGCCAAAGCAACAGGTACAAAAGTGGGATATTATAATATGCTGATAGCTTTTCTTACCGCTTTGGTCATCGTGGTAGGGATGCGGATGATGGGGGCCATGCTGATTTCCGGCCTGATAATTTTCCCCGCTCTGACCTCCATGCGCATTTTGAAGAGCTTTAAGAGCGTGGTGATCACCTCGGCTGTTTTGGCTGTGATCTGTTTCTTTTTAGGGATGGTGTTATCCCTTATTATTTCTACCCCAAAAGGAGGCAATATACCCCCCGGGGCTAGTATTGTTGCTGTTAATCTGGGAGCTTTTTGTCTATTCCTGATTATCGGAGCTCTAAAAAAATGGAACGCAGGGCGTAAATTAAGACAAGATTTAAAGGAGGCAGCAAAATGAAAAAACTATTATTGATAGCTTTATTAAGCATAACAGCAGCCCTATTGGGAGCTTGCGCTCCGGATATTTTGCCGCTTACAGAAGAAGCGGCGGCGGATGATAACATTCTTGAAATCAAAGAGAGAATGTTTATCCAGCAATGCAGCGACATTATGATCAATCCGGAGCTGTACCTGGAGAAAACCATCCGGCTTGAAGGTATATATGATATTATTATTGAGGATGAGGAAGTTTATCAATGTATCTACCGCCGGGGTCCGGGCTGCTGCCCCGGTGTTGACTCGGAATATGGTTTCATCTGCTATTATGATGGCGAGAAGCCCAATGAGAACGATTGGGTAAGAGCAACAGGGACTATTATTTTGGAAAAATATGAAAACGGCAGGCAGCAGGTCATTCTTAATTTATCTAAACTGGAAGTCTTAGATGAACGTGGACAAGAAACCGTTGACAATTAAAAATACTATTACTGGTCATTCTTGAGCCAGGTTATCCACTAATTCCCTTAATTTACCAATTTCTTCCGGGGAGTACTTTTTGCTCCCCGAACCCAGAACAAAAGCAACCAGCTGTTCAGGGGCGCCTTCGTATAGGGTATTGATCAGCTTTGTTGTAGCCATCTCCTGAGCCTGCTCCTTGGTAATGAGAGGATGACAAACAAAAAAGGGTTCCTCCCGTCTGATTGCTCCTTTATTGATGCAATACTTGATCACAGTATAGGCGGTAGTCTTTCTCCAGCCGGTCTGCTCGAAAAGGATTTCCCCTATTTTTTTTGCAGTAGTCGGCCCTTCGCGCCAAAGTATCTCCATAATTTTCAAATCAGAATCGGCCAATCTCATTTTCATGATCAATACCCCCGTTATCAATTCGTAATTCGTAATTCGTAATCAAATGCCATAATAATAGAATTGATACGAACAGTACTATTCTATATTAGTGGAACTTGTTTGTCAATGCCAAAATTGAATAAGTATAAAAAAAGAACGGGAATGAGGCGGCAGCTGTTGGCAGCTATCTCATTCCCGTTGACATCTTGCGGGTTGGTGGCCCTCCCCCCGGCGCTACGCGCCACCCCCCTCTGCGAGGCAATGTCAGTAACTTAAGAAAATTTATCATTCACAATTCATCATTCATCATTTTTCATTTTAATTTAGCCAAATAATACCTGCAAAGAATAATGAAAAATGATGAATGATAAGTGATGAATTATGAATTAACAAGCTTTCTTTTGTTAAGTTGCTGACATTGCTACCAGAGGTGGATGTCAGCGAAGCTGACAGGGGGAGTTCCTCTCCCAGGGAGCTAAACCCCTGGCAACCGGCAAGTACAGTTAATAATTTTCCTTTATCCTTTTTCCTTTTTCAATTTATCAACCTCCGACTACCATGCGGAGGATCAGGGCGGCATCGGTGCTGTCAATTACGCCGTCGCCGTTGATATCACCCAAAAGCAGCGCTCTTTGAGTCCAGGGAACCAGACCTACATACATTTGCAGGAGTAATATGGCATCTTCAGGAGTGACGGTACCGTCGCCGTCAATGTCACCCAATACCCCAAGAATCAAAGTGCCGGGCAAAACCTTTGTATCTAAATTTATCATAGCATCCGTAAAGGTACCGAACTGCAATTTTACCACTTCCAGATTCAGGGGATATTCCCCGATGCCGGGCGCCGTAGCGGATATTTGGTAGGTTACAGTAAAGAGAAGACCGTTGCCGGCAACATTTTCCTGGGAAGCAAAGGCGATCTTCATCAGATCGGTCGCATATTTGGGATTGGCCACAAACATGAGAGTATTCAAATCACCGGCAGGCTTGACAGCAATTGGCGTGTAGATGCTGTTATTATAGGGTACTGAGAAATCAAGGGTACTGAAGCCGGCTTCGTTGCCGCTGATTTTGTAGGTAACATCCACGGTACCGCCGGGCTTGCTCCAAACATCAGCCACTTCGATGGTTACGGGTTCTGCGGGTACGGTAGTAAATTCGACCGGGATGACTACATTGGAGACTTCATTGTCGATGGAGAAGGTGAAGGCATTGTTACCGGTATAAGCGGAGGTGCTGTTGTGACCGGTGGAGAGGATAAGAGCCAGCCTGTTGCCCTTCTTGGCGGTATGGACACAGGGCTGCAGATAAAGGGTATAGTCATGGTATACGCCATAATTTGCGGCTATATCCAAGCGCTTGTCCGGGGTAGCGGTATTGCTTACCCAGCCGGCTTCCGGGGTGGCCAGATTCATCCAGCCTCTGGCGATCTCCCTGTAGGTCGTGGTGGTTGTTGCATTAAAGCGGACAATATTGGAGCTGCTCAAGCCGCCGCCGCGCAGGATGCCGCCGCTGAGAACCGTGGTAGTACTGGGGCTGTCGCCGACAGCATTGCCGCCGTAGGTGCGCAGGGTGGTACCGGCTGCAGCTATTTCCACCAATCTGGCATGGACCCTGGCTTGCCCCGTGGGGGAGCTGCCTGTCGGGTTGGTGGTAGCATTGTTTGGCGCCAGGACATTGCTGCCTGCGGACATGATGGCAGCCCGGAAATTGATAGCGACATTACCCTTGACCGTTACATCTTCAGGAAGCACTATCGAATAGAGGGTGCTGGCTGCGGTGGGAGCATTGAGCATATTTTGCCAGCTGCTGGAGCCGTTGGCGCTGTTGAGGAGGGTGAACGGATCATCCGCACCGGTGATCGCGGGAGGCGGAGGCGGGTCGTTAGCGGCGGTAGTCGATACGGTTTCAGTTTCGCCGCTGGGGGGGATCCCGCCTGTCAGGTAAAGATCCGGACCGTCATATTCCACAGGCACTTCATATTCTCTGTCCGGTACAGGCGCCGCAATAGGAGAAGTGGTCACCCGGTCCTTGTTGGTCAAGACGAGCTTATTTACGCTGTGCCAGGTATCATAACCCTCATAATCCCCGGTCAGGTTGCTTTGGGCAAAAACCTCAGGCAAGAGATCCAGCACATCGTTATCTACTTTGTACAAATATTTACTGTACCACAGATTTTGCCATTCCTGATAGACATAAGGGCCGATCTGATGATTGGTGGGAGTCATATGAGCGCCCTGATCCCAGATGAATTTGACATCGACGCCGGCTTTTTTGCAGGCTTCATACATCAGGATAGACTGCTTGGGACGGACATTGTTGTCATTGGTGCCGTGGACTATCAGCATGGAAGCATGTAATTTACTGGGACCCCAGTCCTCGAACCAGCCGTCAAGGGTGTAGTCGCGGCGCGCCCAGTGTTCGCCGTATTGATTGTTGAGCTCCATTGCCTCCCAGTACATTTGCTGCATATATCCCATTTGTTTGGCCCGCAACGGATTTATGGGTACCCAGTCGGCGCGGCCGAAGCTGCTTAAGATATACCAAACCATACCGGGGGTATATTGGGCGCCCCAGTTGGCTGCGCCTTGCTGATTTTGGTATTCGTAATAGCTGATGATGCCGCAGACAGGGATAATGGTCTCCAGGCCTTTAACGCCGGTACTGGCTACGCCATTGGGGACGGTGCCGCCGTAGGAGGTGCCTGTCATGCCGGCAAAGCCATTGGACCAGTCGGCTTTGATTTGGATATTGCTGGTTTTGTCGGTATAGGCTACCGCCTCGCCGTTAAGCCATTCGATCACCTTTTTATAAGCGGCGATTTCTATTTCCGCACCGTAGGTGGATAAGCCCTCGCCGGCCAGGGTGCCGATACCGGCGGTGGAAATCAGGGCATAGCCGCGAACCGCAAAGTAGTCGTGCATGTTAAGGCTTCCTACCTGATTGCCGTTGGCGACGCCCCATGTTACAGTGGCGGTGGTGGCAGGTTTTCCGGAATAGGAATAGCTGTAGCGCCAGTCTCTCCAGGGCTGAGTGCTGAGCAGCTGATTGTCCACAAGCTGTTTGGTTGTGATTTCACTTGCCGGAGTGCGGGGGGGGACTTTTACCAGAAGCATGTCTTTAGTATAGGGGCCGTTTTCATTAAGCCAGGCTTGTCCCTCGGCCCGGACATTTTCAGGATAGGATACCCCATCATTTGTCCCTTCATTGTAAGGCTGGGCATGATAGATACTGGCGCATTTCATCCCTTTTTCCACAGCGGCCCGGGGCAGCTGCACCATGACTTTGATCAAGTCCAGCTTGCCGTCGCCGTCGGTATCATAGTCGGTCTCAACATAGACGAGGAAACGGGCTACACCTTCTCCGCTGGTATCATAATATGTAGAGTTGCCGTAAGGGAAGATGGGCTGAGCCATCCCGTGGACGAAATAAGGCTCCGGGGGGTCTTTGAGCAAGGCGTCGCGGAGCCCGTTTTTGGCATCCGCCATAACCAGGTCCATTTCTGCGGCGATTTCTTCAGTTACGGTAGCTGTCGGGTTATAAACCCAATTGTCGAGGAAGCCCAGGCTTTCGGCCAGCATGTCCTGATCCCGAACCACAGTGCCGATCAGCGAATCCTGCAAACCGGCGGATTTGATCATGGCGACGACATACTCACGCTGGGTACCGAAATCCTCTGTTGCCGCGGTGAGAGTCAGAGCCGGTATCAATGACAAAGCAAGCGCCATTACCGCGACTATCACCAAAAGTTTTTTGTTCTTTGTTCTCATGTGTTTCCCTCCTAATTTTTTTATTACATAGATTGCCAAACAACCCATGTTTTGATATTTTTCTCTATAAAATAACAAAATCCTCTATTTTTAATCTCCAAAATTTACCACAAATATTCCTATTATTGTCTATAATTTCTAATATTAACCTATTTTCCCCTAAAATTCTTTGTTTTCTACAAAAAAGGTGGGAATGAGATAACTGCGAGCAGATATCTCATTCCCACCTCTATCATGCGGGCAGTGCCCTCAAGCGGGCTCCCATTATCCTCCAACAACCATGCGAAGAATAAGGGCGGCATCGGTGGTATCAACTACACCGTCGCCGTTAACGTCGCCCAAAAGCAGCGCTCTGGGAGTCCAGGGGATCAGGCCCACATACATTTGCAGTAGGATCATGGCATCTTCTGGCGTGACGAGGCCGTCGCCGTTGACATCACCCAATATCCCGAGGACCAGGGTTCCGGGTATTACTATTGCTTCCAAATCAACCATGGCATCGGTAAAGGCAGCATATTGGATTTTTACCACTTCCAGGTTCAAGGGATAATCCCCGGATCCGGGAGCGGTGGCGGCCACTTGGTAGGTTACGGTAAAGAGCAGTCCGTCGCCTGCAACATTCTCTTCGGCAGCAAAGGCGATCCGCATCAGGCCGGGTTGGTATTTGGGGTTGGCTACAAAGAAGGGGGTATTCAAATCGCCGGCAGGCTTGGCTACGGTCGGCTGATAGATGCTGCTGTCATAGGGAACCAGCAGATCCAGGGTGGAAAAGCCGGATGTGTTGCCGCTGATCTTATAGGTGACATCCACAGTCCCGCCAGGTTTGCTTGCGGCGTCAGCCACTTCAATAGTTACCGATTTTTCCGGCAGAGGAAATTCGACAGGGATAACCACATTGGTCACTTCATTATCCACATTGAAAGTAAAAGCGTTGTTGCCGGTATAAGCGGCGGAGTTAGTGCCGCCGGTGGTGAGGATCAGGGCCAAACGGTTCCCTGCCTTGGCAGTATGGACGGTGGGCTGCAGATAAAGGGTATAATCATGGAATACGCCGATGCTTTCGCCCAGGTTGATGCGGTTATCGATATGAGAGGAGAGGCTGTCATAGCCGGAGTCGGGTTGGGCCAGGTTCATCCAGCCTTTGGCGATCTCGCGGTAGGTACCGGTGTTTGCCGGACGGAAACTGACCAGGTTGCCGCTTGCCAAGCCGCCGCCCAAGAAGGCGCCTCCGCTATCTATCACATCTCTTGAGATGGTGGAGCCGACGGCATTACCGCCATAGTAGCGGAGGGTGGTTCCGGGTGCGGCTATTTCCACCAGTTTGGCATGGACCCTGACTTGGCTGTTTGAGGTGTTCAGGCTGCTGCCCAAGGTTGCCAGGGCAGCCCGGAAATTGATCTCTACGACACCCTTGACTGTTACGTTTTCGGGAAGCTCAATGGAATAAAGAGTGCTGGCCGCAGTGGGAAGATTGAGGAAGTTTTGCCAGCTGCTGGAGCCGTTGGCGCTGTTGATCAGGGTGTATTGATCGTCTGCGGCTGTGGTTGAGGCAGCCACAGGCTGGGATGGAACGCTGTTTGGGGCGGCAGTGATTTCGAGATCACCGGGAGGTAATATGTAATGATCCTCCGTATATTCCTCAGGTTCTTCATATTCCCTTTGCAAAAGAGGATAAGGCGTCGGAGCAGGTGCAACCACGCGATGCCTACTGTCCAGGATCAGCTTCCTTTCGCTTTGCCAGGTGTCATAGCCGATAAAATCCCCGGTCAGATTGTCCTGGGCCAGAACTTGGGGAAATTGATCCAGCACATTATTATCAACGTCATATAAGTAATGGCTGAACCACAAATTGAGCCAGCCGTCATAGGTATAGTCGCCGCAGGGCATGATGGTCGCGGTGCCCATGGAGGGAGTTGTATGATCGCCCTCATGCCAGAGCATTCTCGCCTCGACCCCGGCCTTTTGAGCAGCCTGATACATCAATACGGATTGCTTGGGGCGGACATTGTCGTCATTGACGCCGTGGACTATCAGCATGGGGGTTTTGATCTTGCTGGGACCCCAGTCTTTGAACCAGTTTTCAAGGGTATAGTCGCGGAGCGCCCAATGCTCGCCGTAGTTACCGGTCAAGACAGTCGCCTCCTGTAACATCTGCTGGAGATAGCCGGCCTGCCTGTCGCGTACGCTAAGCCAGTCCGGGGATCCCAAACGGCTGTTGATATACCAAGCCATGCCCGGAGTATAAGTTACCCCTCCGTTGATCGCGCCTTGCTGGTTTTGGTATTCATAATAGCTGGAGATGCCGGCCACGGGGACAATGGTCCTGAGGCCCTCGACTCCGCTGGTGATCACTCCGAAGGGGGTGGTGCCGGCATATGACCTGCCTGTCATGCCGACAAGGCCGTTGGACCAATCGGAGGCTTTGACTTCTGTTGTGCCTGTTTTATCGGAATAAGCCTTTTGTTTGCCGGTGATCCAATCGACAACGCATTTAAAAGCATCGATTTCAATATCCGCTCCATAGGTGGATAAACCTTCGCCGGCAACGGTGCCCAGACCGGCGCTGGAAACGATGGCAAAACCGCGGACCAAAAAGTAGTCATATGTGTTTAAGTTTGACATATTATTGGGGTTGGCAGCGGTGTAATCGACGGTAGCGGTACAGGCGGTTTGATTATAGGTATAATTATAACGCCAGTCCCGGTAGTTGGCATTTGTTACCATTTCTTTGGTGGTGGCTACCCCGGTGGGGACACGGGGCGGAGCTGTTCCGTGCAGCTTATCATGGGTAAAAGGGCCATTGGCCGCAAGCCAGGCAAGTCCGGGGGCCGTCATCAGAGTGTTGGTATGGACACTGCCGTTGGTGCCTTCGATATAGGGGCGGGCCTCATATATTGTGGAGACTTTCATACCTTGGTCCACAGCGGCCCGGGGGAGCTGCACCACAACTTTGATCAGGTCGAGCTTGCCGTCGCCGTCAGTATCGAAGTTGGTTTCAACATAGACAATGAAACGGGCCGCGCCTTCTCCGGTGGTGTCATAATAAGTAGAATTGCCAAAAGGGAAGATGGGCTGGGCCAGGCCCTTGACGAAATAAGGCTCCGGGGGATTTTTGGCCAAGGCATCACGAAGCCCATTATAGGCGCCGGCCATGGCAGCGTCCATTTGCGCTGCAATTTCAGGGGTGACATCAGCTGTTGGCTGATAATCCCAGTTGTCGAGGAAACCCAGGCTTTCGGCAAGCATGTCCTTGTCTCTGTCAACAGTACCTATTGCCAAATCCTTCATGCCGGCAGATTTAAGCAGGGACACTAGATACTCCCTTTGGGTGCCAAGTTCCTCCTCGGTAGCTGCGGTGAGAGTCAGAGCAGGTATCAGCGTCAGTGCAAGTACCGCTGCCATGGCTATCACCAAAAGTTGCTTCTTCATTGTTCTCATACTTTTCCCTCCTAATATAATTTTATTACATAGATTACCATGTAATCCATGTTTTGTTATTTTTTCGTGGAAAAAAAGCAAAATCCTTTATTTATATTTAACAAATTTTACCAGTATGGTTTTTTCTGGCAAAATCGTATATTTTTCAACAATTTTACAAGTATATCTACAATATATCTATAAAAATGAGGAAAAAATAAAACTTCAAGCTGCAGTTTTGTTGACATTTCTCTTTTTTTCATAATTGAATATTAGTGAATATGGATATCAAGCAAGGTACTTGACATTTAAATGTAGTATTGATACAATGTTTTTACTAGGGATTCAATTACATTTTTCGACTTAATATCCGCAAATGTCTAAAGAATTGTGGATTTTAAGATATTACCGGCAAAAAAATAAAAAACTACGAAAGGAAAAAAATCATGAAAAAGAAAAGTATTATTTTGAAAACCGTTATTTTCTCTCTAGTTCTTGTCACAGTGCTATCCCTGACAGCTGCATCCTTTATTGTCCAGGCGGCTACTCCCAAAAAAGCGATTTACATACTGCCGGGGTATTTGGAATCACAGATTTACAGCAAAAAGTACCCCGGTGTCACAATTTGGCCGGGAATTGGCCTGGGGACAGAAATTGCCTTGGACGCCATGGGCCAGCAAGCCGAGATGGTCAACAATGCCAATGGGACAGGCATGGTAGCTTATGCGGACAGGAACCGGGATACCTCCGGGGTGATAGGGCTTTTCCTCCCCATGATCACCAGCATCAAAACCTGCCTGGCTGCTAACGGGCTGAGTAATACCTATAATGTGGAGTTTTTCTCTTATAATACCCTGGCGGATCTAAACGACACCGCCAAAGAGCTGGCCGCCGATATCAAGGCCAAGGGGTATGACAGTGTCATCCTGATCTGCCACAGCAATGGCGGCCTGCTGGCATCCACCTATATTGCCCAAAGCGCAACAAACAAGAATAAGGTCGAAAAAGCGATCTGCGTCGCCACACCTCTGTTGGGTACCTACATCGCTCTGGAGCCTGTGGAAACCGGCTCCGTGACCCTGATGAGCGAGTCATTTGCCTCGGGCCTTTTGAAACTGGGCTACGATACCTTTTTGAATCCCATATCAAAGCAATGGGTACAGCACTGGGCGAAAAATTCCCCGAATACATACCAGCTGCAAATCGGAAATGAGTATGTCAGCAGGATCCCCATCCTGAACAGAACAGCCACAGGGACACAGGCTGTCGCCAATCCGGCGGATTATTATTCGCTGCTAACCAAAAGCCCCAATACCAATAATACACTTGTTAACGGCGGCAGCAGAAGTTTGAAATATTTACGGGAAACTGTATTCAGCAAAGATGTTTTGTCGAAATGGTCGGGTATCGACATGACCATGATCGCCTGCGAATACGGTTGTGTAACGCCGTTCAGTGCGATTTACCATATGTCAGGCACCAAAGCCATCTATGACGGCCAGATCTATAATAAAGACGGCGACACCTTTGTCAACAAAATGAGTATGAACGGCGACGGCCGCTTTCCTTGTGTCAATATTCCCAATACCACTCATATCGAGATCGTAGCCGACTCCCGGACCCTGTCCACCATCAACAACATTCTTCTGGACAGGCCGGTTTCCGACTATGGCAACACATCATCCACCGTCGGAATGTCGGACATGATCCGGGTAGAGATCAAAAGCCAGGATCCCTTGTCTTTCCCCACTATGGGCAATGCCGGACTCAGCGTAAAGATTTTTAATAAAATGGGCATTATGGTCGCCCAATCTCAAGGCGAGGCTCAAATGGGCTTTTCGCTGAATAACTTTGTTTATACTTCATGGAGTACGAGCGAGAACGTAACCAACATTGTCTGCTATATTCCCAAGAGCGGTTATACAATGGATGTATTCAGCGGAAATATTAACCGGTCGGCAAGTGACCTCAAGATTTATACTGAATCACTGGATCGTTCCGGGGCTTTCCTCTCCCAAAATGAGTACAAAGTGACCGGGGCTAATCTGCTGACCGGTTTGGCCTTTACTCTGGATCCCAGCAAGTCCATGGCCCCCTCCGCCTCCCTTGGATCCAAGGTTACCACCACCGCGACTGTGACCTATAAACAAAATTGGCAGTTTACTTCTCCGACTATGGCTCTGATCCAGGGAGAAACCGTAACACCCACGGTCACCGGACCGGATGCTTCTTCCATGGTCAACAGCAATTATACCTGGACTTCTTCCAATACGGCTGTGGCCACTGTGTCTGCGGCCGGTGCGATCAAAGCAGTGGGGCCCGGAACGGCTGTGATCACGGCGACAGCCAAAGACGGCAGCTGCAAAATCGAACCCATTACAGTGAATGTAACCAAAAAATTCACCGTTACCTTTGACGCCCAAGGCGGCAGCCCCGTACCTCCCTCTGTGATAGTCGACAACGGGATGCCGGTTTCCCAACCCGCCGACCCGGCGAAGGAAGGCTATGTTTTCACAGGCTGGTACAGCGGAACAAAAGTATATGATTTCAGCAAACCCGTCACCGCCAACCTGACCCTGACCGCCAAATGGACGCAACTCACCAGCACCGTCACCTTTGACAGCCAGGGCGGTACCGCCAAAGCAGCCGCAAAGGTCAACTACGGAGCCAAAGTAAGCAAGCCCACCAACCCGACCAAGACCGGCCATGTCTTCAATGGCTGGTATCTGAACGGTGTACTCTATGATTTCAATACGCCTGTCACCTCAAATATCACCCTGACAGCAGTGTGGACCGCCAACTCCTATACCGTCAAATTTGACGCCCAGGGCGGCGCCCCCGCACCTGCCAACACAACGGCGGATTACGGGACGACGGTAACTCAGCCCGCTGACCCGGCGAAGGAAGGTTTCATCTTTTTGGGTTGGTACAGCGGCACAAAAGTCTATAATTTCAGCACAGCCGTCACCGCCAACCTGACCCTAACCGCAAAATGGGAACAGATCACCTGCACCGTCACCTTTGATTCCCAAGGCGGCACCGCCAAAGCAGCCGCAAAGGTCAAATACGGAGCCAAGGCAAGCAAGCCCACCAACCCGACCAAGAGCGGCAGCACTTTCGACGGCTGGTACTTAAACGGCGTGCTTTACGATTTCAGTACTCCTGTCACTACTGATATCACCCTGACGGCGGCATGGCGTTAGGTCAGTTGCTTTAAATCACCAATAAAAGATCACAGAAAATATAAAGAGCGGGAAAGGGATAGCTGTCTATGCTATCCCTTTCCCGCTTTTATATTGCGGGGGTGTCCGCAAGCTGGCTCCCCCCGGCGCTTCGCGCCACCCCCCTCTGGGAGGCAATGTCAACAACTTAACAGAAGAATGCTTACTAATTCATAATTTTCCTTTATCCTTTTTCAATTTACCCACCTACTACCATGCGAAGGATCAAAGCAGCATCAGTAGTATCAATTACCCCGTCGCCATTAACATCGCCCAAAAGCAGAGCTCTGGGAGTCCAGGGGATCAGGCCTACATACATCTGCAAGAGAACCATTGCATCTTCGGGTGTGATAGCGCCGTCGCCGTTGATGTCGCCCAATATGCCAAGAACCAAGGTTCCCGGGATCACAGTTGCCTCCAAATCAAGCATAGCATCCGAAAAGGTCCCGAACTGGATTTTAACCACTTTAACATCCAGGGGACAGCTTCCGGTCAAGGGGATGGTGGCGGCTATTTGGTAGGTAACGGTAAAGAGGAGCCCGTCGCCGCTCACATTTTCCTGGGCGGCAAAGGCGATCTTCATCAGGTCGGTTTGATAGTTGGGGTTGGCCACAAAGAAGGGGCTATTTAAATCGCCGGCAGGCTTGACCGCGATCGGGGTATAGATATTATGGTCATAGGGTACGGACAGATCCAGGGTGGAAAAACCGAGATCATTGCCGCTGATTTTATAGGTAACATCCACAGTTCCCCCGGGTTTGCCCCAGGCATCAGCCACTTCAATAGTTACCGAATTATCGCTGAGAGGGAATTCGACGGGAATGACCACATTGGTCGCTTCGTTATCGACATTGAAGGAGAAAGCGCTGGTACCGCTATAAGCGGCGGAATTGGTGCCGCCGGTGGTAAGGATCAGGGCCAGCCTGTTCCCGGCCTTGGCAGTATGGGCGCAAGGCTGCAGATAAAGGGTATAGTCATGGAATACGCCGATGCTTTCGTTCAGATTGATGCGGTTATCGATATGAGAGCTGGAGGGAGTATAACCGGAATTAGGTTGGGCCAGGTTCATCCAGCCTCTGGCGATCTCTCTGTAAGTACCGGTGGTCGTGGGAGTGAAGCGGACCAAATTGGAGCTGCTCAAGCCGCCGCCCCTATAGACGCCTCCGCTGAGGACTGTAGATGTGGCGGGGCTGTCACCGACAGCATTGCCGCCGTAGTAGCGGAGGGTGGCGCCAGGTGCGGCAATTTCCACCAGCTTGGCATGGACCCGGATTTGGCTGTTTGAGGTAAAGAGGGCGCTGCCCAGGGTTTCGAGGGCTGCCCGGAAATTGATCGCTACAACACCCCTGACCGTTACATCTTCGGGAAGTACCAGAGAATAGAGGGTGCTGGCTGCGGTGGGAAGATCAAGGAAGTTTTGCCAGCTGGCGCTGCCGTTGACGCTGTTGATGAGAGTGTATTTGTCATCAGCTGCAGTATCCGAGACAACAAAGGGCAGGCCCTCGTCACTGCCGGCTTTATCTGCAGCGGCATTCTTTTGGCTATCTGCAGGCGGTAAGCCGCCCAATAGGTAAAAGTCGTCCTCATTTTCCACGGGTTCTTCATATCTCAGATCGGAAAAATCATAGGGTGTCCCGGGAGTAGCGACCACCCGGTTCTTGTTGTCCAGGACGAGCTTATTGGCGGTATCAAAAGAGTCATAACCTACATAATCACCCGTCAGATTGTCTTGGGCAAAGAATTCGGGCATCATATCCAGTACATTATTGTCAACTTTATAGAGAAAATGGCTGTACCACAAGTTTTGCCATTCCTGGTAAATATAGTCGCCCATTTGATGATTGGTGGGGGTCATATGAGCGCCCTGATCCCAGATAAACCTGGCCTCGACGCCGGCTTTTTGAGCCATTTGATACATCAATACCGATTGTTTGGGACGGACATTGTTATCATTGGTACCATGGACTATCAGCATGGGAGTTTTCATCTTGCTGGGACCCCAATCCTTGTACCAACCATCCAGGGTATAGTCGCGGCGGGCCCAGTGCTCACCGTAATTACCGGTAAGAACAGTCGCCTCATTCAACATTTGCTGCATATACCCGATCTGCCTGGCCCGGATCGGCGAGCCGGGCGCCCAGTCCGGGGAACCGATCCGGCTGAGGGGATACCAAACCATGCCGGGGGTATAGCCGGCGCTGCCGTTGATCGCGCCTTGCTGGTTTTGATAATCGTAATAGCTGGTAACGCCGCAGACAGGGATAATAGTCTCAAGGCCCTCGACCCCGCTGGTGGCGATCCCGCAGGGGGTGCTGCCTCCGTATGAGGTGCCTGTCATACCGACAAGGCCGTTGGACCAGTCGGCTTTGATCTCGATATTGCTTGTTTTGTCGGTATAGGCTTTGGCCCTGCCGTTAAGCCAATCAATAACGCATTTATAGGCATCGATCTCAATATCCGCTCCGTAGGTAGCCAGGCCTTCCCCGGCGACGGTGGAGAGGCCGGCGGTTGAAACCAGGGCATAACCGCGGACCACGAAATAATCATGCAGGTTCAGGCTGCCGACTTGATTCCCATTGGCGACGCCCCATACTACAGTAGCATCGAGGGTGCTGGCGTTGTAGGTATAGCTATAGCGCCAATCCTGCCATCTGGCATTGGCTGCCATTTCCTGGGTGGTGGCAATGCCCGCGGGAACACGGGGCGGGACTATGAGGTGAAGCTTCTCATGCTCAAAGGGTCCGTTGGCGGCAAGATAGGCGATCCCTTCGGGCTGCACCCCGGCGGGATAGGAGACACTGGATCCGTTTGTGCCTTCATTGTAGGGCTGGGCATGATAAATCGTAGCGCATTTCATGCCTTTCTCCACGGCGGCTCGGGGAAGCTGCACCACAACCTTGATCAGGTCGAGCTTGCCGTCGGCATCGGTGTCATAACCGGTCTCGACATAAACGAGAAAACGGACTACGCCCTCTCCGCTGGTGTCATAGTATGAAGAGTTGCCGTAGGGGAAGATAGGCTGGGCCATGCCATTGACAAAATATGGCTCCATGGGTACTTTGGCCAATGCTGTACGGAGACCGTTATAGGCATCAGCCATAGCGGCGTCCATTTGGGCCGCGATTTCCGCTGTTACATCGGCTGTGGGGTTATAATCCCAATTATCCAGGAATCCCAGGCTTTTGGCCAGCAAGTCCTTGTCATTATTACTGGTGCCCATAGCCGAATCCAACATGCCGGCGGATTTGATCATTGCAGTTACATAATCACGTTGGGTACCGAATTCATCATCTGTCGCCGCAGTGAGAGTGATAGCAGGTATCAGGCTCAGCATAAGCACTGCTGCTATAGCTATCACCAAAATTTTATTGTTCTTCATATTTTTCCCTCCTATTTTTAGTTTATCCTTTATCCTTTTTCCTTTATCCTTTTTCCTTTGTCCTTTTTCCATTTATCAGCCGCCAACTACCATACGGAGGATCAAAGCGGCATCTGTGGTATCAACTATGCCGTCGCCGTTGATGTCGCCCAGGATCAAGGCCCTGGGGGTCCAGGGGATCAGGCCTACTATCATTTGCAGTAGGGTCATCGCATCTTCGGGTGTTACTGTCCCGTCATTGTTGACGTCACCTAATAGGCCTAGGACCAGGGTACCGGGCAGGATATTTACCTCCAGATCAAACATGGCATCGGCAAAGTTGATATACTGCATTTTTACCACTTCGGCATTCAGAGGATAATTGCCTAGGAGCGGCAGGCCGGCAGCCACTTGGTAGGTGACAGTGAACAGGAGCCCGTCGCCCTTAACATTTTCGCTGGCGGCAAAGGCGATCCGCATCAGATCAGTTTGATAGCTGGGATTGGAAACAAAGAAGGGGGTAGCCAATTCTCCGGCAGGTTTGACGGCAAGCGGCGTGTAAACACTGCTGTTATAAGGTAACAGCAGATCCAGGGCGGAAAAGCCGGAATCATTGCCGCTGATTTTGTAGGTAACATCTACGGTACCGCCGGGCTTGCCCCAAACATCAGCTACTTCTATAGTCACCGGTTTTTGGGGTGCGGCAAATTCGGCAGGTATAACCACATTGCTGGCCTCATTATCAATGGTAAATGTAAAGGCATTATTGCCGGTATAGGCGGCAGTGGTGGGGCCGCCGGTGGTAAGTATAAGCGCCAGCCTGTTTCCTGCTCTTGCGGTGTGGCAGGTAGGTTGCAGGTAAAGGGTATAGTCATGGAAGACACCTATGTTTTCAGCCAGGTTGATCCGCTTATCATAATAAGAAGTATTGCTGTCATAATCGGAATAGGGCAGGGCAAGGTTCATCCAGCCCCTGGCAAGCTCCCTATAGGTGCCTGTGGTCGCCGGAGTGAATCTGACCAGGTTGTTGCTGCTCAAGCCGCCGCCCCGGAAAACGCCGCCGGTGGTAACTGTAGTTGTACTTATGGTGTCGCCGACAGAATTGCCGCCGTAATAGCGGAGGGTGGTTCCGGTTCTGGCAATTTCTACCAATTTAGCATGGACCCGGAGCTGACTTGTGGAGTTATTGAGAGCAGAGCCTAAGCTGGCCAAAGCGGCCCGGAAATTGATCTCGACAACGCCCTTGACTGTTACATCTTCGGGAAGTACTATGGAATAGAGGGTGCTTCCTGCGGTAGGTACATTGAGCAGGTTTTGCCAGCTGCTGGTTCCGTTGGCGCTGTTGATAGTAATAAATTGATCATCTGCTGCAGCATATGACACGGCTAAAGGCAGCTCGCCGTCCGCGCTGGGACTGCTTGTGGTAACATTGACCTTGGCATCGGCATCCGTTTGGTAACCGCCCAATATGAAATAGTCATCTTCATATTCCAGAGGCTCTTCATATGGCAGAGCGGAAAAGTCAAAAGGCGCTTCGGGAGTGGCGACTACGCGGTTCTTGTTGTCCAAGATCAGCTTTTTATTGCCTTGCCAGGAATCATAAGCAGTATAAAGACCGGTCAAGTTGTTCTCGCCATAGAATCCGGGCAGCATGTCCAATACATTGTTATTCACTTTATAAAGGAAGTTGCTGTACCACAAATTTTGCCATTCCTGATAGACATATTCACCGATTTGCTGATTGTTGGGAGTTGTATGATGGCCCTGGTTCCACAAAACTCTGGTCTCGACCCCGGCTTTCTCGGCGGCTTGATGCAGCAATACGGACTGTTTGGGGCGGACATTGTTGTCATTGCCGCCGTGGACTATCAGGATGGGGATCCGGATCTTGCTGGGACCCCAATCCTTGTACCAGCCATCTACCGTATAGTCGCGGCGCTCCCAGTGTTCGCTGTAGTCGCCGTTATGTTCCAGCGCTTCCAGGTACAACTGCTGCAAATAGCCCAACTGCCTGGCGCGGATCGGATTTCCGGCGACCCAGATCGGAGCGCCGATCCGGCTTAGGATATACCAGGACAAACCGGGGGTATACGAGGGATCCCAGTTGCACACGCCTTGTTGATTCTGGTATTCATACCAGCTGGAAATAGCCGCCACGGGGATGACGGTCTCCAGACCCTTGACCCCGCTGGTGGCCAGGGCGATATTGGTGGTGCCGCCATAGGAGGTGCCTGTCATGCCGACATAGCCATTGGACCAATCGGCTTTGACTTCTATGTTGCTGGTCTTATCGGTATAAGCTTTGGCGTCGCCGTTGATCCAGTCAATGACGCATTTATAGGCGTCGACTTCAATATCTGCTCCCATGCTGGCCATGCCTTCGCCGCCAACAGTAGCCAGGCCGGCCGAGGAAACAAGGGCAAAACCGCGGACCAAAAAGTAATCGTGCATATTCAGGCTCGATATCTGATTTCCGTTGGCAACACCCCAGGTTACAGTCGCGTTATAAGCGCTTGAACTGTAGGAATAGTTGTAGCGCCAGTCCTGCCACCTGGCATTGGTCACCATCTCTTTAGTGGTAGCTTCGCCTGCGGGGACCCGGGGCGGGACTATGGCATGAAGCTTATCGTGAGTGAGATCACCGTTTGCATTAAGCCAGGCAGTTCCTTCGGGCCGCAGGGCAGCAGGCCAGGATACGGAACTGTTGGTACCCTCATTGTAGGGTTGGGCATGATAGATAGTGGCGACTTTCATGCCTTGGTCAACAGCAGCTCTGGGCAGCTGCACCATAACCTTGATCAGGTCGCGCTGGCCATCGTCGTCGGTGTCGTAGTTGGTCTCTACATAGACAAGGAAACGGGCTGCGCCTTCTCCGGTGGTGTCAAAATATGTAGAGTTGCCGTAAGGGAAGATGGGCTGGGCCATGCCGCCCACAAAATAAGGCTCCGGGGGATCCTTGGCTAAGGCGTCACGAAGGCCCTTGAAGGCGTCAGCCATTGCCAGATCCATTTCTGTTGCGATTTCAGCAGTTACAACAGCGGTTGGGTTATACTCCCAATTGTCCAAAAAGCCCAGGGTTTTTGCCAGAGCATCCCTGTCCCTGTCATTGGCAGCCATCACCGAATCCTTCATCCCGGCGGATTTGATCATGGCTGTTACGTACTCACGCTGCGTGCCGAATTCATCCTCCGTTGCCGCGGTGAGAGTCAGAGCAGGTATCAGCGTCAGGATAAATACCGTTGCCATAACTGTCACCAGAATCCTGTTTTTCCGTGTTTTCATACTTTTTCCTCCTAAAAAATATTATTTTTCTATGGATTCCCAATTAATCCATGTTTTGTTAGATTTCTCTTCTAAATATCCAAAACCCTCCATTTTTATTCCCCGATATTCCCCCATGATTCCCTATAATTTCTAAAATTTCCCATCATTTCCCCAGCACAGGGGGACGGTTCTATTATGTCGTTAGATAATAGAACCGTCCCCCTGTGCTGTTCGGAGTGAAAAGTCTCATTTTGACGTTTTTCACTTTCATCCTTCTTGCTTTTTAGCCGGGATATATGTATACTAAATATAAAAATGAATTACAGGATTGATTAATATGAAGTGTTATATCCCTAAATATTCAGGGTTCTGTTTTGGAGTGGCTCTTGCGGTTGAAGCTGCTTATGATCACATCGGCAATTCCACGTTTATGTTTGGTGAGGTCGTTCATAATCCTGCCGTGATTTCTGATTTAGCCGGCAAAGGTTTAGGCTTGATAAATTCACTTGATGAGATACCAAAAGGAGAAAAAGCCAATGTCCTGATCCGGGCTCACGGCGTTTCGGCGGACACTATAAATGAAATCCAAAATAGAAGTTTGGGGATAATTGATAAGACTTGCCCCAGGGTAAAAAAAGTCCATGATATAGTGGCGGATGCCTCCGGCAGGGGACTTGATATCGTGATCGTCGGCACTCCCAATCATCCGGAAGTCTTGGGAATAGCAGGATGGGCAGGGACCCGAACAGTGGTTGTGCGTGATGCAAATGATGCTGAAAAAATCATTCCGGATCGATTATTCCCAAATAAGGGCATTTGTTTGGTTGCCCAAACCACCCAAAATGAAAAAAAATACGAAGAAGTATATAGATATTGCTCCGGTATTTTCCCGTATATTGAGTTCAATGACACAATATGTGATGCTGCTACTGTCAGGCAAGAAGAAATACGTCAGCTTGCAAAAATAGTAGACTGTGTCATAGTGATCGGCGGGAAGACCAGCTCCAATGTGACCAGGCTCTTTGAAATAGCCTCGGAATACAATAGTAATACTCAGCATATTGAATCGTTCGCGGAATTAGACATGACAAAAATCATAGATGTTAAAGCCTGCCTGATAGCCAGCGGAACATCTACGCCGGAGAAAAGTATTTCTCAAGTGGTTGATCATTTGAAGCTATTTTGTTTGGGAAATGGAAAGGGTTTTGAATTGATCAGAGGTAAAACATGATAGTATTGTGCATCTTAGGGCCGACTGCGTCCGGTAAGACGGATTTGGCTATCCGCTTGGCTTTACATTTGAACGGCGAGGTGGTATCCTGCGACTCCATGCAGATTTACCGCGGCATGGACATTGGCACAGCCAAGCCTAATAAAGAGGAGCAACAAGGTGTCCCGCACCATATGCTGGATGTAGCCGATCCGTCCGAGCCATATTCGGCTGCCCAATATGCTGCCGGGGCATCCGCCTGCATCGAGGATATCCTCAGCCGGGGGCGCTTGCCTATTATCTGCGGCGGGACCGGTTTGTATTTGGATGTGCTTTTATCTGGGATCCATGAAAGCGGCGAGCATGATGAGATCTACCGGGAAGAACTGGCCGGACGGATCAAGCATGAGGGGCTGCCGCCGTTACATGCCGAACTTGCTTGTGTAGACCCGGAAAGCGCATCCCGGATCTCCCCGAATGACGGGCGGCGGATCATTCGCGCCCTGGAGGTATACCGCACGACCGGAATGCCGCTGTCAAAACACCATGAGTTGTCCAAATTGCTGCCTGCAAGATACGATGCCTTACTTTTGGGCATCCGTTTTGGCGACCGCACTGTTCTTTATGAGCAAATTGATAAAAGGGCCGACCGGATGATGGCCGCCGGTCTCTTCGCTGAAGTGCGTACCGTTTTGGAGCAGATACCGCCGCCCTGCCATACAGCGATGCAAGCGATCGGCTACAAGGAATTCGCCGCGGTCCTGCGGGGAGAGATAAGCATTGAGACAGCCGTTTCACAGATAAAACAGTCAAGCAGACGGCTGGCAAAACGCCAAATGACCTGGTTCAAAAAGACTCCCGATATCCACTGGCTGGAAACAAGCGGCGCCGGTCAAACCCCCAGCCTGTTTGAGCAAGCGCTGCAAACTATAGCGGCCTTCGGCTGTAAGCAATCAGGATCCAGGATACAGAAGTCAGAATGAGTTTCTTCGAAAACTCCTGTTGTCATCCTGAGCGTAGCGAAGGATCTTAATCAAACATGTGCGATATAGCGGGGGTAAAGATTCTTCGTTGCGCTCAGAATGACAGCGATTACTGGGCTTTTGAGTTTTCGAGGAAAGTAAGAATATGACAGGAGGAGATCAATGATGACAAAAAATTACTCTAAGCCGCTTTGCCTTGTTTTAGTCATTTTACTTTGCCTATTTGCTTTTTCAGGCTGTCAAAGGGAAATAACGAATCAACTTCCGGAGTATGCTGCTTTGAATGCAATACGTTTTGCTGATCTGGATTTATATGATCAGTTTAAAGGTATGTTTGATAAGTTATCTGAAGAGAATGCAACAGAAGAATTGTTTTTGGCGCTAAAACAAGCCAAAACGGATACACACTCCCATGATACCTGCCATTTTGTCACTATGTCAAACGGAGATGTTTGGATGTTTCAATTCGTTCCAATGAGAGAGAAGACTTGGGATATTACAGGTATTACACTACTTAGCAAAGATCAAGCCGAAACTATGAAGATATTGCTTGGGGAATAGATCATTTATTGCCTAAGCGCTTCCAGAGCAAGCTCATATTTTTCCTCCGGATGATATTCTTTTGCCCCTTCATACAGGTTAACAAGATAATCATAGGCGTTAAGGGTTTCGTCACTTTTTACCTCTTTATCTGCCCCGAACTCCAGCAATGCATTGATCAGTTGCGGAGAAAAATCGTGTTCATAATAGAGATGTGCCGCCCCGCAAGCATACATCAGCGGTGTCCTCCCTTTTTTGTCCTTGGCGTTTACATCCGCTCCTTTTTCAATGAGAAAGACCGCTACATCCCTATGCCATTGGTTATCAGTGAAAACGCCGCCTCCCAATCCTATTGCCATCATGGTATATCTAAAACCGGTGACGAAAATTCACGGAGTGTTTTTTGCAAAAACCCTTGACAAACCCTCGTAACTCGTATAGAATGATAATAGTAATAATGAAAGGTAAATCTGGTATGCTAACTGATAGAATGTTTGTCCACACGAAAGTTTTTGACAGATTGTGGGAATCACTCGGATGTAACGACAATGACCCTCTGGAACTGCAAAAGGCTATATGTGATGACCCGCAAGGATCGCCTGTAATTCGTGGAACTGATGGAGTGAGAAAGATACGGATTGCACTGTAAGGTCGGGGGAAGAGCGGAGGAGCGCGAGTTCTATATGTAGATTTTATTGTGAGAAACGTCGTAGGTTTGCTTTATGCTTATCCAAAAAGCGAGAAGGAAAACATCGATGAGAACGAGAGAAAAATATTAAAAGCGATGGTGGGACAAATCAATGAGAATTGGAGGGAGAAATAATGAGCAAGATGGGCCAAGACCTTATTGAAGCGATGAAGGAGCTGCTGGATTATTCGGAGGGTAAAATAGACCTAAGAACCACGAAGTACAATATCTTTCCGGTATGCGATACAATCAGCGTTGAGGAGATAAAAGAGACGCGGAAAAAGCTGGGAATGTCGCAGGGAGTGTTTGCGGTTGTTCTCGGTGTTTCCAAAAAAACGGTGGAATCGTGGGAAGCCGGCAGGTATAGACCGGATGGCGCAGCACGCAGGCTTATTTCGATAATGCAAAGGGATCCTGCTTTCCCTGAGAAATACGGCATTGTCCAAAGGTAACCAGCTTGGATGCATCGCTAAAATTACTGTTTTTCCTGCCGGATCAACAAAATCTATATTTTTCTCAATTCATCCAAAAAAGCCGGACGTTTGGCATGCTTTGCGGATAACTGATCCCGCAGCTCATCTGCAGCCGAACTTCCGCAAGCTTTTTTATAATGCTTAATTATGCCGCAAACGTCACGGTAACGGCTTCGATTATCAGCATGAACCGCGCTCTCTGTGATGTACTTAACAAAAATCACTCCGATATCGTTTTTATACTCGGGTAATAAGTGCGGATAATTTGCTACTATCGCACGGGTGTTTATTTTGCAATATTCCAGAAGTAGTGATTTTAAATTTTCGTGGATCAAAATCTCAACATAAACTCCGCTGGATTTACTTGCCGTTTTTTCTAAAACATCCTGAAGAATGACCGGCCATTCGTCTTGCGTATATAAAGCCTTCAGTTTTTTGAAGTATTCAAAATCACCTTTCAAGGCAAACTCCAGCGCAAGGCATTTTTGCGCCCGGGCATCTTCGGTTTTCTCATATATTTCATACCGGTATTGCTTCCATTTGTTCACAAGACCCGCGTGATCGCTGTCTTTTTGCTCGCCTTCCAGACACAGATTTAAGGCCTTTGCGTATTGTCCGCCGGATATGGCGTTTTGAATCATTGTATCTCTGAAATCACTGTTTTCCAAATGCTCTTCCATGTAGGCTTCGGCGGCGGGTTTGCCGTCATACATCTTGATAATACTAAGTTGCAGCTTCTGTAATTTACGGCTCTCATAAATGCTGCTCCAGCTGCTTGTTTTGGTGCTTTTCCATTCGGATATATATTGTTCTATTTTATCGCGGTTGGCGCGGTTGCCACATAAAGGCGTGGTGGTGTACAGTAGATCCACCCGCCAGTCTGTCCAATTGTTATATAGGGAGTCTATGGCATGATTAAAAATAATCTCAAATATTCTTCTACTGTCCTTATCTTCCAAGTCAAGAGAATCATCAAGCGCTGTGTCGATTTTTTCTATGGCTTCATCTATAGTACTGCTGAGGTGCCCGTCAGAATCGTCGCAATAGTCATATAAATTAAGCATTTCCTCCAAAACGATAATGCTTAAGGAAATGGCTTTAAAAATGTCGCCGGATTCTATCTGATCATCAATCATTTGCAGCACGGTATCCGCTCCGGCAAGAGCTCGCCTGGTATCATTGTATTCTACGAATCCTCCCCGCTCCGCTGCATTGATAGCGCTTTGAATGACCCCTCGTGCAGATTTTTCTATATCCTCTTTTTCGGCATAACGCAAGAGAAGCTCTTCTTTTATCCGTTTATCCCTATTGGCAAATTCCAAGATGATTGTCAAAAGCGCCTGCTTATCCAGGGTTTTTAATATATCCTCAAGTTTTTTCTTTTTCCCTGCCTTTGCCGGGGTCTTGCCGGATCTAAGCTCTTTTTGCAGGGCATAAAAAACCGCTGCCTGGTGCTTACAGTATTGGCCCCAATAATACGGGCAGTCACAAGTGCTGTCTAAAATTTCACCGTTATCGGCAAGCATCACCGTCACGGTATAATCTTCGCTGCCTTCCACATCGGCGACCCATTCCTCGCCATCATATTCCAAAGTCAAGACACTGCCGGATCTATAATAATCCGAACCCCGCGCCAAAATTTTGTCGTCAAAATCTGCTTCGAAATCGTTTATGTTCATAAGATACACCCCTTCATTATTTTTTTCCAAATCCTCCAACAGGGTCTAAAAACTTACCTGGAAATTGAAATAAAAATAAAACCCCTTGATCAAGCTTCAGAACCGTTTGAAGTAGTCGCCTTTGACAAACCTGGCTGCCGTGTCTTTTACCAGCATCAGCGCCATCTTGCTGTTGAAGCGGGTAACGCTGATACGTTCCTTGGGTATAGCGCCGACGTGGCGGCACCAGGCCTCCATTTCGGCAAGACATGCCGCCGTACCGTTGCCGCTTCCGCCGGCCGCCGCTACCAGGTCTATTTGCTTACCTAAGGCCGCGCTGCCGTTTTGGTTAAAGGCTTCGCATCTGCGGAAACGGTCAAGAAAATACTTCATGCGCTCACTTGGCTGCCACCAATAGACCGGCGTAACCAGGATCACTCCCTCGGAATCGCGGGTTTTTGTCTGCAATTCAGCAAGAATATCATCTATGACGCACTGCCCGTCCCGACAGGATCCCCAGCCATCACCGCAGATACGGCAAGGCGCCAGCTTCAGCGCGCTGATATCAATAATTTCCGCCTGGCCGCCGGCGCCGGCGATCCCCTCAAAGGCGGCCCTGCCGCAAGAAGCAGTCAGCCCGTTTGGATTCGGGCTTGCTGTAATGATAATATACATGGATCATCAACCTCCTATACTGCATATAATTATCTCAATCCTTCTTCTCCTCAAGCCACTCCTCAAACGGCCCATCCAGACCAGATTTATTGTAGGCGGCTTCCATGCTATTTTTCGTATCAATTGTATCCGGATGCGCCTCCCCTAATCTGCGCAGTCGTATCCCATAACTCTTAACAAACCAATCCAGAGCTGTAAGGTAGTCGTTTTGGTCGGAATAAACAAAGGCTATGTTATTGTAAGTGGCGGTGGTGTATGGGTGTTCCGTACCCAACACCTTTTCAATGATGGCTAAGGACTTCCGAAACCACTCCAGCGCCTTGGCATACCCCCCATGATTTAAGTAGTTCATTGCGATGTAACTGTAGCTACTGGCTGTGTCCGGGTGTTCCATGCCCAGTACCTTTTCTCTGGTGGCTAAAGCCTTACGGTGCCACTCCAGCGCCTTGGCATACTTCCCCTGTTTGGAGTAGACATTTGCGATGCTGCAGTAACAGCTGGCGGTGTTCGGGTGTTCTGTGTTCAGCACCTTTTCTAGAATGGTTAAAGCCTTCTGGTACCATTCCAGCGCCTTATCATGCTTTCCTTGATTGTTGTAGACACTCGCAATGTTATTGTAAGTGGTGGCGATGTCCGGGTGTTCCTTGTCCAGCACCTTTTCTCTGATGGTCAAGGCATTCCGGTGCCATTCCAGTGCCTCGTCATACCTCCCCTGATTGTTATAGACTGCTGCAATGTTGTTGTATGTGATGGCGATGTACGGGTGTTCCGTACCCAGTACATTTTCGTAGATAGCCAAAACCTTTTGGTACCACTTCAGCGCTTCCTGATATTGACTTCCGTAAAAATAACCATATCCGATCACATTATATAACAAGGCTGCTTTCTTTTGCGCTTCCTCATTATCACTAAGTATCTCCTCAGTGTGGCGTGCTATTTCCAGAATATGCGGTGCATTTTGGATGAAGTTATCCATCGACTGCTTGTTACCCCATTCATACTTAAAAACAGCATATGCCATATCAAGGCAGCAGGATATCCACTGCACATCACCCGCCAGCCTGCCCCGCACCACTTCCTGTACCAGGCGGTGTAGAGAGAGCAGGCCTTCTTTCTTTTGTACCAGGGAATAAAGGGTCAGTTCTAGGACAGTGTTGTTTAGTTTTAATTTGTCCACTAAAGCCCTCCTTAAAGGTTTCGGAAGTTTATCCTGGCCTATTATTAGCAAGGAGAGGGGGATTTTATCCGCTGCCATGTAGGAGCAGAGATTTAGCAGCTGTTTGGCACTTTTCGATTTTATTTTATCAAAGGAGATACGCCAGGTAGTGTTGACCGTTTCTGCATAACCATAAACTGTTGAAGCACGCTCATCGAAGAGTTTATTTCCATATTTTTCCAATAACTGCAAATAGTCTCCACAGGATTCATGAGTGGCAGTTATATATGCTACGGCTTGTTCCAGGGCCAGGGGCAGGTAGCCCAACCGTTTAGCCAGCTCTGCGGCATCCTTGCCTTCATCACAGCCCAGGCGCTCGCTAATGAAGGCGGTGGCTTCTTCCTGTCTAAATACTGTGATATCCACTGATTTTCCCAGCGGGCTATGGTCTTGCCTTGTTGTGATCAGCACATGCCCCTTGAACCTGGGCAAACAATCAGTCAGCAGGTCAAAATCCTCTGCATTGTCATAGATAAAGAGAAAAGGCTCGTTTTGGTCAAACCAGTTTTTCACAGCTTCCAGCACAGCCGGCCAGCCTGCTTCTTCCAGCGCAGGCAGGAGGGCTTTGCTTTTGGCGAAATCACGGTAAGCCTCCTGGGGGCCGTTTTCGGCGTTGACCCACCAGATGTCGTTGTAATCCCCGGCATAGCGGTAGGCGTATTCTATGGCTGTCTGGGTTTTGCCCACACCGCCCAATCCGGCTACAGTCTGCCGCAGAGATACTGTTTGCCCGGTTTGAAAGTTGTTATGTATCTCCTCCAGGATTTCTTCGCGGCCTGTGAAGTGAGGGTTCCTGTCCGGAAGGTTATTAGTTGGCAGGGTAGGTTCCTTTGCGGAAACAGGAAAAATTAATTTGCCGGTTAAGCGCTGATTGATATAGTTAGCTATTTCAGCCGGTTGGTGCTTCCTGGCATCGATCCAGCCGTCAATACCAAAGAAGCCCGCAACTTTTCCGTCATCCATCCTGATCAGCATAATGCTGTTATGCTGCCGCTCCTTAATCAAATCGCGGATAGCCCGCGCTTCCAAGCCGCACCACTCTTTTTTCTGATAATCCTCGCAAAGAAAAGCCACTATAAGCTTGGAGCGGTTTCTATATATGTCCTGGAGCAGAGTGTCCGATGAGGGGATCGCCAGGAAAGCCTGATAGAATTCGTCATAAAAGATGTTAGCGGCTTCGATTTTGTCCTCTTTGATAAGGGCATCCACCACAGCCCTGACGTATGCCCTGTGTTCGCCGGGGAAGGATACTGCAATATCAAATTCATGGGTGTGGATATCAAATAAAGCAGGTGCTTTATCCATGATAAACTCCTTCTTAAACACTTGCATTAAAAACTGCTCTTCATTTATTACATAATACACCATTTCCCGTGCCTGGTCAATGAGTTGCCTAAAAATAAAAACTCTTGACAATACGTGATATCACGTGATATAATAATACAAACAGAGGTGAGGAAATGACTGCCGAAGAGCTGAAAAGAAAATTAAAAGTCGCTGGGTGGGTAATCGAAGAGGGTACAAGACATTCCCTTGCCAGTCATCCCGACAGGCCAGGTGTGAAAATTCCCATTCACCGGCATAAAGGTGACATACCCACCGGAACCTTACAGAGCATACTTAAGGCAGCGGGGCTGAAATGAAGTGCTGCCTTTCGAGATTCAAATTGGAGGTTTGAAGAAAATGAAATATGTTTATCCGGCAATTTTGTTTCCTGATGAGGGAAAGATAGGAGTAAGAGTACCTGACTTGCCTGGTTGCTTTACCTGGGGAGATGATATGGCAGAAGCTTTGATTGCTGTCAAAGACGCGGTGGAGATGTGGATATGGGATGCAGAAAATAAAAAAGAGCCGATTCCTGCTGCCTCTGCTGCTTTAGAAATAGGCAGCAAGGAAATCTTTTCCCTAATTGCTGCCGATACCGATGAATACCGCCGGGCTAATGACAGCCGGGCAGTCAGTAAGACCTTAAGTCTGCCTGCCTGGTTGAACAGACAGGCAGAAAAAGCCAACGCCCCTTTTTCCCAAATTCTCCAACAGGGGTTAAAAGCTTATCTGGGAATTGAATAAAACAAGTTATTCACTTAAGACGTACTGATTATCATCTTTACCGGAGCCATGCTTGACAATAAATCCATTATTTACCATTTCTCGGATAATTGTGTATGCCCTTGTCTGTTTTACGGATAAAAGCTCTTTTACGATCCCGTTTGTGATATAAGGATTATCTTGCAGGTAGTCCAGCACAGCTTGGTGTTGCGGTTTTGGCTTTTGGGGAGCCCGGAGCGGCCGGGCGTAGTTCATATTTGGCAGGGTCAGCATAAAAGCACCGGGGGTTGCCGTGATTTCCGGTTTTACGGCAAAACCCTCATAATGCTGCATAATACGTCTAAGTCCCGTTCCATAAGACTCTATATGTTTCAAGCGGTAAAAAACTTTGGCCAGCTTTTCATTGCGCGGCTGGGAGATGCCGATAAATAAATCTTCCAGATGTAGACCGGGCATTAGTCCGCCCAGCGAGATAAATTCTATGCGGTCGTCATAGAGGTTGACAATGATGCTGCCGGAAAAAGCATAGTTTCTGTGAATGATAGCATTTAGGATACCCTCACGAACGGTTTCCTCTGGGTAATCATACTGCTCTATCCGGTCAAGCCCGGAAAAGGTGGCGGCAAGATTGTTGGATAGGTCGAGAAAATCGAAGGCGGAGCGCATTTGTCGCAAAAGCGATCCCTCTATTTCCTTGCGGGTTTTGAACTCGCCTTTTTTTGTTCCGGTAAATACGGCGAATTTTATGGTATGGCTGCATTGGTCAGACAGCAGCAGCCCCAAATTAGAGTACAGCCCGTCGCTGCCGATAAGGCCGAGGGTTCGCATTTGACTTTCCCCAAACTCCAGATGAGAGCGGGAAAATTCCTCCGCCGCGGCCTTGAAAGTCAACTCCTGCAAAAGCGAGCGGGTGCTTTCAAAGCTATCGCCGTCTGATAACTTTATCATCTCGCGGATTTGCTCGAAACTGGCGGGAGCGCTGGAAGCGCCCTGCCGGACATAAACACCGGATGGCTTCAATCCCTTATCCGGCAAAAAATAAGGTTTATGGGTTCCCTCGCTCACTGTGATTATAATGCAGCTATCGCTGATTTCATAGCTGATAAACATAGTGATATCAGGCAAAATTCCGTCGCGGACGCTGTTTGTGATCTGGGTCAGTGTTTTGTCAATGTCGGATAAAGGATAAGGATTTCCTTCATCGTCACGGCCAATATAAATAATCCCGCCGCCGGAATTGGCAAAAGCCAAGATTTCTTTCTTCAAATCCGGGGTGTATTCCCTTTTATATTCGATAGTGCTGTTTTCATACATGATATCACTTCATTTCACTTTTTCATCATAATATCACATCATATCACCCATGTCAAGTGAAATTATGAAATGAAGTGAATACTACTCATTTGATGGGGCTGTTGCAAAATTTAAAAACGGGACGCCCGGGTGTGCGTCCCGCTATTATGCAACAGCCCCGTTTTATTGGGCAATTAATCCTAAAAGTTTTAGCGCCTGCTCCAAATCAGCCACATAAACCGGCTTGATTTGGCCCGGGGCGGCGGATTCTTCTTCCTCGCCCTTTTTGGGCCGGTTTATTTCCGGCAGGAGGATTTGTTTGAAGCCGAAATTGGCCGCTTCTCTGCGGCGGCGCTGGTTTTGGCCGATGGCCCGCACTTCTCCCAGGAGGCCGACTTCTCCGCAGGCTACTACTCCTTCCTCCACAGGCTTTTCATAAAAAGAGGAAGCAATGGCTGCCGCTGCTGCCAGGTCCAAAGCCGGGTCTTCGGCGCGCAGGCCTCCTGCTATGTTCAGATAGATATCCTGGGCGCCCAGGGGCAGGCCCAGTTTGCGCTCCAGTACGGCCACGATCAGCAGGAGACGGTTATAATCTATGCCGCTGGCCAGCCGCCTGGGATTACCAAAACTGGTGGGAGCTACCAGAGCTTGTACCTCTAAGAGCAGGGAGCGGGTACCTTGCATTACACAGGTTACCACACTGCCCGGGACAGCCAGGGGGCGCTGGCTGAGAAAAAAGCCGGAAGGGTCGGTGAAGGGGAGGAGGCCATTGCCGGACATTTCGAATATGCCCAGCTCGTTGGTGGAGCCGAAACGGTTTTTTACCGCCCTCAGCAGGCGCAGGGAGGTATAGCGGTCGCCCTCGAAGTATAAAACGGTATCTACCATATGCTCCAAAACCCGGGGACCGGCCAAAAGACCTTCCTTGGTCACATGCCCTACCAGGATCAGGGCAGCCCCGCTTTTGCGGCTATATTCCAGACAAGCGGCGGCTACAGCCCGTACCTGGGAAACACTGCCGGGTGCGCTTTCCAGGCGGGAGGAGTAGACAGCCTGAACGGAATCTACTATCACCAGTTTAAAGCTCTGATTTTCGGCATTGGCCAGGGCGCTTTCAATATTGGTTTCCGCCAGCAGCAGCATCTTGGGATCAAGAGCCCCCAGGCGTTCGGCCGAGAGGCGGATCTGCCGGGCCGATTCTTCGCCGCTGATATAAAGGACAGCGCCGTATTTTTGGGCAACCAAACGGGCGGCTTGCAGCAACAGGGTAGATTTACCGATACCCGGCTCCCCCCCCAAAAGCAGGGAAGAACCCGGCGTCAGGCCCCCGCCCAATACCGCATCCAGTTCACAAAGCCCCAAAGGCAAGTGCTGCCCCCCTTTCAGCTCTATTTCCGTGATAGGCCGAGGGGGGTTGGTTTTTGTGACCACAGGCTTTGCCTTGCTGTCGCCGATCTCCTCATCCAAAGCATCCCAAGCCCCGCAAGCCGGACAACGCCCAAACCACTTACCCTGTTTGGCGCCGCATTCCCGGCAGATAAATATGTTTCTTAATGCCATAATTCCTCCTGGTCCGGACAAGCCGGAGAACAATTTACTATTCACAATTCACAATTATTGAAAAGACAAGAGTTTAAATTAATCCTTTCGCGGAGCGAAAGGGGTGCATCACATTTTCTGGGGTTGACAAAGAACGCATTGCCCATTGTAGGGGCGGCCATTGGTCGTCCGCGGACGCGCAATGCGCGCCCCTACAGGCATATATCCATGATACATTAGAGCTGCACATCCCTTTGTTATGTCTATTATTACCATGTCAACCCCAAATTTTGTGATGCACCCGAGCGAAAGTCACCCGTTCTAGCCACTAGATACTACTGGGCTGCGCCTTAGAAAGTTTAATTAAAAGTGATGGGATTGTTGGCGCAGCCCACCCTGGTATATTTCATATTATAGCATTTTTCTTAAGTTATGTGAATATATTTAAGGGGTAGATAGTGAATCGATAAGAGGTGATTTGCTTGTTTCAGGATAGTTTCGGAGTATTATGGAATCTGCCTAGCCCGGAAGAAATAGAAGAATTTTATGGCAGTGAATTGGATTCGGGCTTTAACAGGGAAAATAACACCTGGGAGATCATTATCAAATACTGCGGCGATATTGGTATTTTGGAAAGGGAATTGGGTGCGGAAGTGGAGATACTCAGCCAAACCTTTGCTATTATCACCCTGCCCGCAGAACAAATACCCAAGCTGCCCGGTTATCAACAAGTTCAATTCGCCGAGCTGCCTGTAAATCTTTTTCTTGAAGTAGCTGAAGGCCTGGCCCGGACTTGTATCCTACCGGTTCAGGATAGGGCAGGCTATGGCTTGACCGGTAAAGATACTCTGGTGGCGATTATTGATTCCGGCATCGACTATACTCATCCCGATTTCCGTAATGAGGACGGCAGCAGCCGGATCGTTGCCTTTTGGGATCAAACCGCAGCTTCCGGGCCGCCTCCCGCAGGTTTTAAAAGCGGAAAGGAATACAATGATCAGGATCTTAACGAAGCTTTAGCCGCAATAAATCCTTTGCAGGTTATTCCCTCATTAGATATCAACGGCCATGGCACTGCCGTAGCCGGTATAGCTGCCGGTAATGGCCGGGCCAGCCGGGGTGTAAACCGGGGTGTGGCGCCCGAGGCTCAAATTATAGGGGTAAGGCTGGGGCGCAGAGGGGAGAGATCTTTCGCCCGTACCACCGAGCTGCTGCGGGGAGTTGCTTATGCCGTGAATCAAGCCATTGCCAAAGGACTGCCTCTGGCCATCAACATCAGTTTCGGTACCAGCCACGGCGGCCACACCGGTCATTCTCTTTTCGAAGCCTGCCTGCAAGATATTGCCGGTTCCTGGAAAACAGCCGTGGTGGTGGCCAGCGGTAATGAAGGGGCTAGCGGCCATCACTATGCCGGGACCATAACATCCAATGCCATTATAGACATAACTTTTTTCACCGCCGATGCAGCCAACTCCTTCTTTTTAACCTTGTGGAAGAATTTTGTGGACATCTGGGCCGTGGAATTGATTTTGCCCAACGGACGCTCCACCGGCATAATCCATTATTATGATAAACGCAGAACTCTGCGCATGGGCAATTTGTCCGTTTTGATCAATTATAGTCAACCCAGGCCCTTTGGCATCAGGCAGGAGATTTTTTTTCAAGTTGAAGCCCGGGAAGGGCTGATCCCGGAAGGGGTCTGGACTTTAAGGCTTCATGCCGGAGAAGTGGTAGATGGTAAATATAACATTTGGCTGCCCCCTACAGAGAGCATTTCCCGGCAAACCGCCTTCAGCAGGCCGGATAATGATTCTACCATCACTTTGCCGGCCACAGCTTTTAGAGTCATCTCTGTAGGAGCATATAATCACCGCCTGAGAACGGTAGCTCCCTTTTCCGGCCGGGGAATTCCCACGGATATGAGCAACTTTATCAAGCCGGATCTGGTGGCTCCGGGGGTGAATATCATGGCCCCCAGTAAAAACGGAGGTTATGACAGTTTCAGCGGGACCAGCTTTTCCGCGCCCTTTGTAGCCGGGGCAGCGGCCTTGATGATGCAGTGGGGTATTGAAGAAGGCAATGACCCTTTCTTATATGGCCAGCGCCTTAAGGCCTTTTTGCATATAGGAGCAAGCAGGTTTGAAAATATAGACTACCCCAATAATAGCTGGGGTTATGGGGTCTTATGCTTAAGGAGAACCATGGACTACTTAGTCAGCTATAATAAAGGGGGGACTGTTTGATCTATGAATGGCAATAATAATCGGGATGTAGATCAAGAACTTCTTCAGGCGGCCCGGCAGACATATAATGCGCTTCCCCTTGACCCCCCCAACCGCAGTCAGGAAGATGAAATGACTTTGGAGACGTTTATTCTACAGCCTGACACGATAGGCTTTATAACCGTTGCTAATATGGCTTTTCGGGACTATATCAGGAGCCGGCCCTATATCCGGATCGGCACCTATCTCCCTTTAGGAAATTATGTGGTAGCCTATACCAACATAGGTAATTTGGATAGGATCTATAGTGAGTTAAGGGTAGAGTTTTTAAATTTTTATCCTGCTCTTTTTACTATTTTGGATCAGGAAAGCAATGTTGCTGCCGGAATTACCCCAATTTTGCATCAGCCTCATTTGAACCTGACAGGCAGAGGGGTTTTGCTGGGCTTTGTGGACACGGGCATAGATTATACCAAAGAAGCTTTTCGCTATGAGGATGGCTCAAGCAAAATCAAATATATTTGGGATCAGACGATTGCCGGTAATCCCCCGGAAGGTATGCACTTTGGCTCTGTCTATACTCAGGAAAATATCAACGAGGCTCTAAAAGCGGAAGACCCTGCTGCCATTGTGCCTCATGCGGATACTGTGGGCCACGGAACCTTTCTTGCTTCAGTGGCAGGCAGCCGGGAGCAGGGCACTTATCAAGGGGTAGCTGCCGATGCGGAGATTATTGCTGTAAAACTAAGAACAGCCCATCCTTATTTTCAAGAAAATGTAGCTTTGCCCTACAGTGAAGATGAAGTTTTTGAAACTACCGGCCTTATTTTGGGTATTCAATTTATTTTTGACCGGGCTCGGGAATTGAACTGCCCGGTGGTTATTTGTTTGGCTATAGGCACCAATTCGGTGGCCCATGATGGCCACGCTAATGTGGAAGAGTATATATCTGCTCTTTCCAATCAGGAAAGCTGCGTTTTTGTTGTTGCTGCCGGTAACGAAAGCAATTCCCGCCGTCATACCAACGGGCTTTTGAGCCAAACTAATGACATCGAGTCAATCAAAGTACGGGTAGAGGCAGATATCGCCAGACTTTCCACCCTGATCGTTCATAAAGGTTGGGATCGCATATCTATTTCTGTTAAATCTCCCGGTGGAGAAACATTGGAAAGAGTCCCTATTCTTTTGGGGAGGGAAGTCAGAACAAGGCTGATTTTTGAGGGCTCGACTATCCGCGTTTTTTATTTCCAGGATAATTTTAACGGGATGATAGTTGTAACCATAGATTTGCCTACCGATGGCATTTGGGAAATCAACCTTCACGGCGACTTGATAATCA